>Ga0207421_10001656_pt1 | contig 28312 bp, 27 predicted proteins | sample SodLakKL_010_SED_4_FD_187542 | JGI IMG/M metagenome (GOLD analysis project Ga0207421, IMG submission 187542) | Alkaline sediment microbial communities from Lake Tanatar, Kulunda Steppe, Russia - 8KL_010_SED (SPAdes) (version 2) | ecosystem: Environmental > Aquatic > Non-marine Saline and...
TGAGGCCCTTGAGGCCGACGTCGACAGCGACGTCGAGGTCCGCCTGCGTGCGATCATCGGTGGCGCGGAGGATGGGGGCGTGGTCGGGTGGTCGGGTCGCCGTCGGCCGCACGCTCGCCCGGCCCTGCGCGTCCTCGCAGGTGAGGACAGCGGCAGCTACGCAGCGGATCCGGAGCCGGCACCCGAGCGCGACCCGGACAGCGGTCGGGTACCGGATGAGGTCGCGGCTGGCCTGCAGGCGCCGTCCGACCTCCGCGCGGCCGTCCGCAGCGCTGCCGCAGCACTGCGGCTGGTGCGGGACCTGGCCCTCGATCATCAGGAGCACCCTGGGGAGCTCGGCGCCCTGCTCGAGCTCCTGCCGGCGCTCGATCTCGGCCACGCCGCCGCGGTGGACCTGGCCGGCCGCCTCGAGCTGGCCGACGCGGCACCACGTCGCACCGGTCTGCCGCTCGAGGGGCTGCTCGCGTTCCAGAGCCGCTTGACCTTCGGCGATCGCCGCACCCTCCTCTCGGTGGGCGCAGCGTTGCGGACGCTGCCGAACCTGCGGGCAGCCTTCGGCGACGGTGCGGTCGGCTGGGCTGAGGTCCGGGCGATCTGTGCCGAGGCGCGCGTCCTGGATGCACAGGGCCGTGCGCGCCTCGATGCGTCCTTCGCCGACCACCAACTCCTGCGCCGGACCGATCCGGATCGTGTCGTCGACGACGCGCGCGCCCTGATCGACCGTTCCCGTCCCGATCTCGCCCGGCAACGCACCGTGCGCCAGATCGAGCACCGCTTCCTGCACGTGCAACCGGCCCTCGACGGTGCGCTGACCGGGTACTTCGAGCTGGATCCTGAGGCCGGCGCCACCCTCCTCGCCGGCCTGGAGGCAGCCATGCCCCCGCCCTCAGCCGGCCATCGTGACGTGACCGCCGAGGCGGTCGGTGAGGCCGATGCCACGGCGCCCGGTGACGACGTCGCCGCAGGAGAAGCCGGGCCCGCCGCCCCACCACCCACCGGACGTGGCCGGCAGCGCGCGGACGGTCTCGTCCGCCTCGCTGAGGCGTTCCTCGGTGGTGACGGCGTGGGCGGTCGTCGCCCCAGGCCCCGGGTCGAGGTCGTCGCCGACATCGCGACCTTGACCGGGCACGACGAGCTGGCCCGCGACGCCCGGCTGCTGTGGGCGACGGTCGGCACCGCGCCGCGACTGACCCCTGAGGCGGTCCGCCGGATCGCCGGCGACGCGGACCTGCGCTTCCTGCTCACCGATGGCGGCACGGTCCTCGGAGTGGCGTCGCCGACCCCGGTGATCCCCGCGAGCGTCCGCGCCGCCGTGCAGGCCCGCGATCAGGGCTGTCGGTTCCCAGGGTGCAGCGTCCCGGTCGCCTGGACCGATCTCCACCACGTGGTGCCCCGCGCGTCCGACGGCTGCACCGTGGTCGACAACCTCGTCGCCCTGTGTCGCCGTCACCACGTCGCTGTGACCGAGGGACGCTGGCGGCTCACGATGACCGAGGACGGGGTCGTCACCGTCCGTCGCGGCCGGCGGCTCGCAACCTCGGACCCGCCGCTGGCGGGGCGTGCACCCCCGGGTGGAACCGGCGACAGCGCCGACCCGGGTCCCGATGACGGGGCGTCGGAGCCTGCCGCGGATGGTTCGCCGGACCCACCCGGACCACCTGAGCTGCCCTTCTGAGCCACCGACCCTGCTGACCCCCACCGCAGCACGACGTCACGCTGACGAGGCCGTGACGTCGTGCTGCGGTGCCGTCGTGCGCGGCCGGCAGCTCCTGTGTCGAGGTGTGCCGGCCGACCGCGGCCCAGCGAGGGGGATCGTCGCCGGTTCGTCGGTCACCGCGGTCCGTGCTGCTCTCGGTAGGCAGCGATGCGCTCGAGGTCCGCTGGGCCGAGTACCGACGTCCCGTCGATCTCGACCCCGCTCAACAGCTCCACGATGTCGTCGATGGTCGCCAGCGACAGCGTCGCGAGCCCGAACTCCTCCGCGAGCTCCTCCAACGCGGAACGCTCGCCGGTGCCACGCTCCCGCCGGTCGACCCCCACCACGAGACCGACCACCTCGACCTCGGCCTGTGCCCTGAGTAGCGGGACGCTCTCTCGAACCGAGGTCCCCGCCGTCGTCACGTCCTCCACGATCAGGACACGGTCACCATCGCGGGGCTGGTGGCCGATGAGGAGCCCGCCCTCACCGTGGTCCTTGGTCTCCTTGCGGTCGAAGCAGACGCCGACCTCGCGATCGTGCTCGCCTGCCAGGGCGATGCCGGTGGCCACCGCCAGCGGGATGCCCTTGTAGGCGGGTCCGAAGAGCACGTCGAACCCGTCCTCGAACCGGTCCTCGATCGCGGCCGCGTAGAACGACCCCAACGACGCGAGCTGCGGCCCGCTCCGGTAGCGGCCAGCGTCGACGAAGTAGGGCATCCGTCGGCCCGACTTGCCGACGAAGTCCCCGAACCGCAGGACCTGGCAGTCGACCATGAACCGCACGAAGGCCGCCGTGCGCTCGGGTTGGCTCATCTGCTGCACCGTCACCCTCCGACCGCCAGGTGTCCGTCGTCGTCGGCGGCCGCGTCCCCTGGCGCCCGCTCGGCCGTGATGAGCCCGCTCAGGGGCAGCGGCAGCTGGCGTTGCCGCGCGTCGATCTCCTCCGACACCAACCGGACCACCTCGTCCCAGGTGGTGGCACGGGGCCCTGGCAGGTCACGGTTGTAGGGCTGGTCGAACACGATGGCGGTCCGGCCCGCCTCCCGCAGCGAGACGATGTTGGTGGGGGAGTCGTCCACGTAGAGGTCCGCCCCGACGTTGGGCTTGTCACCGATGAAGCACAGGTCGCGGTAGGGGATCTGGTGGGCATCCAGCCACGCTGCGGTGTCGGCAGCGGAGGTCTCGTGGGCCCAGTTGAAGATGAGCCGGTGGGTGATGATCCGGATCCAGACCCCGAGGTCCGACAGCTCCCACAGGGCATCGGACACGCCGGGCAGCGGCGACATGTGCCGGAAGATGCGGTCCTCGAGGACCGCGCGCCGGTGTGCCTCCTCGAACTCCGCCAGGGTGAGACCCCACTGGGAGTAGGCGTCCATGATCGTCTGGGGCGGCATCGTCTCAGGCGCCCGGTCGAGCTGTCGTGCGACCGAGCTCCGGAAGGCGCCCTCGTAGTCGGCACACACCCCGTCGAGGTCGACGCCGAGCACGATCGGGACGGTGGAGGACATCGGTGGCTCCATCGCAGGCGTCGCAAGGGTCGTCCCCGACGCTACCCGTGGCCGGGGTGTGCGCCCACTAGGCTCTTCGGCTGACGCGGACGGGGCGGCTCTCGCCCCGTCGCGTCCGTTCACGACGACGTTCGGAGCGATGATGGCCCTGCCCGCGCTCGACCCGGCTCAGCGGCAGGCTGCGCTCGAGAAGGCGGCCGCTGCCCGACGCATCCGCGCGGACGCCAAACAGCGGCTGAAGGCCGGCGGGCTCAGCCTCGAGGAGCTGCTGACCGAGGCCGCGACCTCGGAACCTCTGGCCAAGCTCCGGGTCTGCGACGCGCTGGCGTCGATGCCCGCCTACGGTCCGGTGAAGGCGGAGCGGCTGATGGCCGATCTCGGCATCGCATCCTCGCGCCGGATCCGCGGGCTGGGCGCGCGGCAGCGCAGCGCCCTGCTCGAGACCTTCGCGGAACGGTCGTGACCGCTTCTCGCGGTCTGCTGGCGGTGATCGCCGGTCCCTCCGGCGTCGGCAAGGGCACGGTGCACGGGCGAGCGCGCGCGTGGCTGCCGGAGTCGGTGCTGTCGGTCTCGGTCACGACCCGTGCACCCCGCCCCGGTGAGGTCGATGGCGTGGATTACCACTTCATCAGCCCGGAGAGGTTCCAGGAGCTGGTCGACCAGGACCAGCTGCTCGAGTGGGCCGAGTACGACGGTGAGCGGTACGGCACCCCGCGGGCTCCGGTCGAGGAGGCCGTCGCCGCGGGCCGCATCGTCGTGCTCGACATCGAGCTCCAGGGTGCCCTGCAGGTCAAGGAGCACGACCCTGCCGCGTTGCTGGTGTTGCTCGTCCCGCCGAGCTTCGAGGAGCTCGAGCGCCGACTGCGGGCCCGCGGCACCGAGCCCGAGGCGGCGCTCCAGCGGCGGCTGGCGCGGGCCCGTGAGGAGCTGTCGGCTGCTCACCGCTTCGACGTCGAGGTGGTCAACGACGACCTCGACCACTGCGTCGAGGAGGTGCTCGCCGCCATCGAACGGGCCCGCGCATCGGCCCAGGCGGCCAGCGACCGAACTGGCGACCACCCGTCGGGCTTGGCCTGAGGCGGGCTCAGCGGGGCACGTGGGGGCTGTGCTCGGCCGCCGGGTCGCGGATCTCGAACATGCGGCGGGCCTCGAAGCCGATCACGCCGGCCACGACGTTCGACGGCACGGACCGTCGCCGCCGCTCGTAGGACGCCACCTCGAGGTTGTACAGCCGCCGTGCCGCGGCGATCCGGTCCTCGGTCTCCACCAGCTGGCGTTGCAGGTCCCGGAACACCGCGTCGCTCTTGAGCTCCGGGTAGGACTCGGTGACGGCCAGCAGGCTGGTGAGCCCCTGGGTCAGGGCGTCCTCGGCCCGGGCCTGCTGCTCGATCGGCACGGTGCTCGGCACGGCGGCGATGGCCTGGGCCCGCGCCTCGGTGACCTGCTCCAGAACCCGCTGCTCGTGCCGCGCGTAGCCCTGGACCGTCTCGACGAGGTTGGGGACCAGGTCGTGACGGCGCTGCAGTTCGCCCTCGATGTTGGCCCAGGTGGCGTCGATCGAGGCGAGCTGGGCCACGAAGCGGTTGTAGGACAGGACGACGCCGACCAGCACCAGCAGGACGGGGAGCACGATCGCGAGCAGGTACTCCACGTCAGCGGTCCTCGGGGCGGGGTGGCGGTGGCGGTGCGGGGCGGGGTGGCGGTGGCGTTGCGGGGTCGGCTGCGGGGTCGGGTGCGGGGCGCTGGAACCCGAGTGCCCGCCAGAAGGGAGGTGGGATGTTCCGGACCAGGCGGGTCAGATCCTGGAGGATCGCGGGGTAGGTCTGGGCGACACCCGCCAGGCTCCGGTCCCGGTGGGTCGGCTCGCCCGACAGGACCAGCAGGTCGTCGCTGAGCTCGATACCGCGAGCACCGTACTCCGCGGCCAGCAGCTCCTGCAGGCCCGCATCGAGCAGGGTGACGACCAGTGCGCGATCACGGCCCTCGACGCGGAACCGGCGGTTGAAGGACTCCGACTCCAGCTGCTGGCCGCTGCGGGTCAGCCCCACGCGACCGAGCGCCGACTCCGGCAGGATCGACACCGCGCGGTGGGTGTGCACCGGGAGCTGGCACATCGCCACCAACTCGGTGCGTCGGTCGTAGGTTCGGCGGGCGTGCCGCCCCCGGGACCGCTGGGTACGGCGACGCTCGTGGAACCACACGAAGCAGGCCACCTGGCAACGCACGGTGGTGCCGGAGATCTCCACCTCTGCAGGGCCGCCGACCGCCGACTCGACGCCGTAGCGGCGGTCGCCACGCGGGGTGGCCTCGAACCGGCTGACCAGCTGGTTGGCGTGGACCCCGCAGGGCCAGGCCTGGAGGTGCCAGCCATCGTGCCGCTCGACGAAGCGGTTGAGGGCGTCGCGCAGCTCCCGGCGCTGGTGCCGCTGGAGGGTCCAGGCGATGGCCATCGCCACGCCGAAGAGGCCCACCATCAGCCCGGGCAGCCACGAGCCATCGTCGCCACCGGTCACGGCGAGGAGGAGGTGGGTCGCACGGTCGAGCAGGGCGACGGACCCGGCGTCGACGGCGCCGGACACCGGGGGTGCCATGGGGCCGACCTCCTCGGGGACGATCGTGGACCGGGTGCCGTTGCGGGCCCGACCCTAGCTCCTGGCACCTGATGAGAGCTGCGCGCTACCCTCATCCCAGGCTCGCCACGTCGCGGGTTCGACACCACGCGCCCGAGCGGCGCTCCAGCGGCCGCGGGTCGCCCGCGCGGCCCCCACGGAAGGCACCATCATCGCACGCATCGACGACCTCATGGACAAGGTTGAGTCCCGGTTCCACCTGGTGCACCTGTCCGCCAAGCGCGCCCGTGAGATCAACGGGTACTTCGCGCAGCTCGGTGAGGGCATGGGGGCCTTCGTCCCGCCGCTGCTGACCACCGACACCAACAAGCCGCTGTCGATCGCGCTGGAGGAGATCGCGCAGGGGAAGGTCGAGGTCGCCCGGGAGACCACGCCGGTCGATGGTCCCCTGACCGTCGTCGAGGATGCTGGCGGCGACGAGCCGGCCTGAGGATGGCCGACCCCACGGCCGCTCCCTCACCGGCGGCTGACCCGCTGGAGGGCAGGCGCGTCCTGGTCGGGGTCTCCGGTGGCATCGCGGCCTACAAGGCGGCGCTCCTGGTCCGCCTCCTGCAGCGTGCCGGCGCTGAGGTCGACGTCGTCCTGACCCGCGGGGGCGCCCGGTTCGTCGGCGCCGCCACCTTCGAGGGCCTCACCGGACGTGCCGTGCGGCAGGAGGTCTGGGAGGACATCGCCGGCGAGACCCACGTGGCGCTCGGCCGTGGGGCCGACGCGGTCGTGGTCTACCCCGCGACCGCCCACACCCTCGCCAAGTTGGCGACCGGGTTGGCCGACGACCTGTTGACCACCACCCTGCTGGCCGCCACCTGCCCACTGGTCCTGGCTCCGGCCATGCACACCGAGATGTGGGAGCACCCGGCGACCCGGCACAACGCGGCGATCCTGCGGGACCGGGGCGCGACCATCGTCGGTCCCGACGACGGCCTGCTGATGGGTGGCGACAGCGGCCCTGGTCGGTTGGTCGCACCGGAGGTGGTGCTGGCGGCCGTGCGCGAGGCGCTGGGTCCGGGCACCGCGGATCCCGGTGTGGACGCGCACCAGCCCGTCGCTACCGAGGCGCCACGCGCAGGTGACCTGCTCGGTACCCGCGTGCTGATCACCGCCGGCGGAACCCGGGAGCCGGTCGACCCCGTGCGCTACCTCGGCAACCGCTCCAGTGGGCGCATGGGCTTCGCGCTCGCCGCCGCCGCCCGGGACCGGGGGGCGGAGGTGACCCTGGTCGCCGGCCCGACCGAGCTCGCGACCCCCGAGGGGGTGACGCGGCAGGACGTCACCACCGCGCTCGAGATGCACGCCGCGGTGTTCGAGCACCTCGCCGCCGCCGACGTCGTCATCAAGGCCGCCGCCGTCGCCGACTTCCGACCCGGTTCGCCGGCGACCTCCAAGCTGAAGAAGGAGCGCGGCGTCCCCACGATCGAGCTCACCCCCAACCCCGACATCCTCGCCGAGCTCGGTGCCGCGCGGACCGGCGATCACCCCGTGCTGGTCGGGTTCGCCGCCGAGACCGACCAGGTCGAGGCGGGCGGCCGGGCCAAGCTGGAGCGCAAGAGGGCCGACCTGCTGGTGGTCAACGACGTCTCGGGGGAGGACGCCGGGTTCGAGGTCGACACCAACCGGGTCGTGATCCTCGACCGGGCCGGCGGCCGGCTCGAGGTACCGCTGGCCGACAAGCGAACGGTGGCGGAGCGGGTGCTCGACCGGGTGGTCGCGTGGCGGGCGGCCGCCGGTACGGACACCTCGGCGGCGACCCCCACCGCCCGGGGCGCCGGGACGGCCGCCGCCCCCGTCGGGACGGTCACCGACGCTCGCTAGTCTCTGCGCCGGTCCGACCGACCCATCGATGTCCCCGAGGAGCTCGCCGTGTCCGGACGCAGCCTGTTCACCTCTGAGTCCGTGACCGAGGGTCACCCGGACAAGATGGCGGACCAGATCTCTGACGCGATCCTCGACGCGATCCTGCGCGACGACCCCCACGGCCGGGTCGCCTGCGAGACGCTGGTCACCACCGGTCAGGTCATGGTCGTCGGGGAGATCACCACCTCCTGCTACGTCGACATCCCCCGGGTGGTGCGCGAGACGGTGCTGTCGATCGGCTACGACTCCGCCGACGTCGGCTTCGACGGCAACACCTGCGGGGTGTCGGTGGCGATCGACGAGCAGTCACCGGACATCGCGATGGGGGTGGACCACGCCTACGACTCGAGCGAGGAGGACCGCTACGGCCTCCAGGGCGCCGGCGACCAGGGGATGATGTTCGGCTACGCCACCGACGAGACCCCCATGCTCATGCCGTTGCCGATCCACCTCGCCCACCGGACGGCCGAGCGGCTCACCGAGGTGCGCAAGTCCGGGCTGCTGCCCTACCTGCGCCCCGACGGCAAGACCCAGATCACCGTGGCCTACGAGGGGGGCCGGCCCCGGGCCATCACCGCCGCGGTGCTGTCCACCCAGCACCGGGCGGCCATGGACCTCGAATTCCTCCGTCGCGAGGTCGAGGAGCACGTGATCCGGCCCCTGCTGCCCGAGGACATCGACACCAGTGGGGTGCAGGTGTTCGTCAACCCCACCGGCCGGTTCGAGCTGGGTGGCCCCGTCGCCGACGCCGGCCTGACCGGCCGCAAGATCATCGTCGACACCTACGGGGGCATGGCCCGCCACGGTGGCGGGGCCTTCTCCGGCAAGGACCCGTCGAAGGTGGACCGGTCCGCGGCCTACGCGACCCGGTGGGTGGCCAAGACCATCGTCGCGGCCGGGCTGGCCGCCAAGGCGGAGCTGCAGGTCGCCTACGCGATCGGGGTCGCGAACCCGGTCAGCCTGAGCCTGGAGACCTTCGGGACCGCCCAGGTCGACCCGGACCGGATCCTCGCAGCCGTGCGCGAGGTGTTCGACCTGCGGCCGGCGGCCATCGTCGACGCGCTGGACCTGCGTCGCCCCGGCTACCAGCAGACCGCCGCCTACGGTCACTTCGGGCGGGAGGGGGACCGGTTCACCTGGGAGCGGACGGACCGCGCGGAGGCGCTCAAGGCCGCCGCCGGCGCCTGAGCGCGGTGGCCGGGTCCCCGCGCGTCGCCCAGGTCGTCGTCGAGGTCGCGCCCTTCCACCTCGACCATCCCTTCGACTACCTCGTGCCCGACGACCTCGAGGTGGAGGTCGGCCAGCGGGTCCAGATCGTGTTCTCCGGTCGTCGGGTCCGCGGGCTGGTGGTCGGTACCGCCGCCACCAGCGAGGTGGAGCCCACCCGGCTCCGGCCCATCGCTCGGGTGCTGGGTCCCCATCGGTGGGTGCGGCCCGACGAGCTCGACGTGCTGCGCTGGGCCGCCGCCAGGTTCGGTGCCCCCCTGGCCGACGTGCTCCGGCACGCCCTGCCGAACCGCACCGTCGACGTGGAGCGCCGCGCCGCCGAGGCCGGCTGGTTCCCCCCGCAGGTGGCGGTGCGGCCCCGCTCCGACCCCGCGCCGGACCCCCGGCCTCTCGCCGACGCCTGGCGGGCCTACGGCCCCGGGGGCGGCTCATTGCGCGACGCGGTGGCGGCCGGCGCCGGCTCGTTCCTGTGGCGTCCGCTGCCCGGCGAGGACGTCGCCGCCCGGCTCGCGGAGCTCACCCAGCTGTGCCTGGCCCACGACCGAGACGTGCTCCTGCTGGTGCCCGACCCGGGGTCGCCGACCGCCGATGCGGTGCTGACCTCGGCCGGCGACCTGGCCGTCGACCTGCGCGGTGGTCCCGCGCCCCGCACCGTGTACCGGCGCTGGCTCCTGGCCCGCACGGGTCAGGCCCGGGTCGTGGTCGGTGAGCGCGGGGCCGCCTTCGTGCCCCTGGAGCGTCTCGGGCTCGCGGTGGTCCTCGACGAGGCCAACCCGGCCTACAAGGAGCGGCGCAGCCCCCGCCATCACGCCCGGGAGGTCGCCCTGGAGCGGGCACGGCGGGCCGGCGGGGTCGGCCTGCTGGTGGGCACCGTGCCCTCGGCCGTGGCGTGGCGGTTGCTGCGGGAACGTCGCCTCACCCCGGTGGTCCCCGACCGCGAGGCCGAGCGTCGGGCCCGACCCCAGGTGCGGATCGTGACCGGCCACGACCAGCCCCGGGCCCGGTTGCTCCGGGAGTCCACCGCGGCGCTGCGGGCGGCGACCCGGGCGGGCTCCTACGGCGTCGTCCTGGCCGCGCGGCGCGGGGAGGGCCGGGCGCTGGTCTGCCGCGACTGCGGTGAGCGGCTGACCTGCCCGGTCTGCGCCTCCAGCCTCTCCTCCGACGGCGGTGTCGGGACGGTCTGCGAGGGCTGCGGTGACCGGCGCGCGCGCCGATCGCCCTGCCGGGCCTGCCGGGGCCTCGAGGTGGTCCCGCTGGCGGCCGGTGCCCAGCGGCTCGGCGCGGAGCTGCGCCGCGGCAGCGACGTCGAGGTGGTGGTCCTCGAGGGCTACGGGCAGCCGCCGCCCCCGCCACCGGCGATCCTGGTCACCACCCGGGGCTCGGTGCTGGACCGCCCACCCGGGCCCGTGGGCGCCGTCGTGTTCCCCGACCTCGACGGCGCGCTGCGGCGGCCCACGCTCGACGCCGCCGAGGACACCCTGCGGCTGGCCTGCCAGCTCGCGGCCTGGACCGTCCACGCCGGCCGGGACCCGGCGACCTCGGCGGTGGTGGTCCAGACCCGGGAACCCGACCATCCCGCGCTGGCGGCCCTGGCCGCCTGGGACCCCGGGGGGTTCTGGAAGCAGGAGGTGGTGACCCGCGCGGCGCTGCGGTTCCCTCCGGTCGCCCAGGCGATCCGGGTCACGCTCCCGCCCGGGGCCGGCGTCGACGGCCGGTCGGTCTCGGCGGCGCTATCCGCCTGCCTCGCGCCGGGTGACGACCTCCTCGGTCCGGTCCCCGCCGAGGGCCGGGAGGGCTACCTGATCAAGTGCGACGACCGCGCGGCCACCCTCGCCGCCCTCGCGCCGCTGCGCTCGGCCGCCAGCCGGACGGGGGTGGAACTGCGCGTGGACGTGGACCCCGTGGATGCGTGGTAGGGGACACCCCGCCGTGGTTGCCTACCATCGCGGAACGGACGAGGAGGAGCCGCCGGTGGGCAGGATGGAGATCCGCATCTTCGGTGACCCCGTGCTGCGTCAACGCGCGCACGAGGTCACCGACTTCGACGGTCGCCTGGCCACCCTGGCCGAGGACATGCTGGAGACCATGCGCGCCGCCGATGGCGCGGGTCTGGCCGCGAACCAGGTCGGGGTGCTCAAGCGACTGTTCACCTGGGAGGTGGCGCTGGAGGCCGAGGACGGCGCCCGCTCCACCCGGGGTGGGGCGGTGGTCAACCCTCAGCTGCTCGATGTCTCGGAGGAGCTCCAGGACGGTGACGAAGGGTGCCTGTCCTTCCCCGGCCTGTTCTATCCCCTGGAACGACCGCTCCGGGTCGAGGTCGCCTACCAGGACCTCGTCGGTGACGACCACCGGGTCGAGCTGGACGGGTACTTCGCCCGCATCTGGCTCCACGAGATGGACCACCTCAACGGCATCCTGTTCGTCGACCACCTCGCGGCCCACGACCGCAAGGCGGCGCTCAAGCAGATGCGCGAGTACCGGCTGGCCGCCGGTCTCGACGACCCGGAACCGCCCCGGCCCGGCGGCCTGCTGCTGGGCCGTCACCGACGCTGACCACCGGAGCCCAGATGCGCATCGCCTTCCTCGGCACCCCTGAGGTCGCGGTCCCGAGCCTCGACGCCCTGGTCGCCGCCGACGACATCGAGGTGGTCGTCGTGCTGTGCAACCCCGACCGCCCCAAGGGCCGGTCCCGCACCCCCGTGCCGCCGCCGGTGAAGGTCGCGGCCGAGCAGCACGGCATCGAGGTGTGGCAGCCGCGGCGGCCGCGGGAGGTGCTGGAGGAGTTCCGGGCGCTGGAGGTGGACGCCTGCGCCGTCGTGGCCTACGGCGCGCTGCTGCCGGCCGACGTGCTGGCCGCCGGCGGCGCCGGGTTCGTCAACCTCCACTTCTCCCTGTTGCCGAGATGGCGGGGGGCCGCCCCGGTCCAGCACGCCCTGCGGGCGGGCGACGAGGTGACCGGGGTGACCACCTTCGTGCTCGACGAGGGCATGGACACCGGACCGGTGCTGCGGCGCGTCGAGGTCCCGATCGCGCCCGGCGAGGGCGCCGGTGCCCTGCTGGCCCGGCTCGCCGAGCTCGGCGCCCCGGTGCTCGTGGAGTCGCTGCGGGCGCTGCACGCCGGTGAGCCGCCGACCCCGCAACCGGCGGAGGGGGCGAGCCTCGCCCCGAAGATCCACCCCGAGGACGTCCAGCTCGACCTGGCCCGGCCCGCCGAGGAGCTCGGCTGGCTGGTCCGCAGCGCCGACCCCGCCCCCGGCGCCCACACCACCTTCCGGGGCGCGCGGCTGAAGGTGTTCGGCGCGGTCCCCGTCGCGGCGGAGGACGCTGTCGCGGCGGATCCCGCCCCGGGTGACCCCGCCCCCTCCGCGCCCGGCACGGTGGTCGCCGTCGACAAGGGGGGGGTCGTGGTCGCCTGCGGCAGCGGGGCGCTGCGGCTCACCGAGGTCCAGCCGGCCGGCAAGCCCCGGATGGCCGCCACGGCCTTCGCCAACGGGGCCCGCATCGAGGTGGGGGAGCGGCTCGGCGACGGTGACCTCGACCCGTGAGCGGTGCGACCGGGATCGCCGCTCGGCGGGCCGCGCTCACGGCGCTGACCCGGGTCGAGGAGCGGGGGACCTGGTCCAACCTCGCGGTCCCCGACGCGATCGCGGGGCTCGATGACCCGCGTGACCGGGCCTTCGCCGCCCACCTCGCCTACGAGACGCTGCGGTGGGAGGGGACGCTGGACGCCGCTCTCGCGCTGGTGCTGACCCGCCCCCTGGCCGAGGTCGAGCCGGCGCTGCGCCGGATCCTGCGGCTCGGGGCGTTGCAGCTGCTCATCAGCGAGGTGCCCGCCCGGGCGGCGGTGGACACCAGCGTGCAGCTCGCCCGGTCCGTGGTCCCGCCGGGGCGGGCCAAGGGCGCCGGCGGGTTCGTCAACGGCGTCCTGCGTGCCCTGCACCGGCGCGGCGACGACCTCGGCTGGCCCGACCGGGCGGAGGACGCCGTCGGCCACCTGGCACTGAGCACGGCCCACCCCCGTTGGGTGGTCGAGGACCTCCTGAGCCGTCTCGGCGTGGAGCGATCCGCGGCGATCCTGGCCGCCGACGACGTCGCGCCGGGGGTCACCCTGCGCGCCAACACCGATCGGGAGGCGCTGGTGGCCGAGCTCGCGGCGCTCGGCATCGAGGCCATCCCCGGGGCGACGCCGGGTGCGGTGCGGGCGCCGGGGGTCGACCCGCGGGAGCTCGCCGCCGTCGCCGAGGGTCGGGCGGTCGTTCAGGACGAGGCATCGATGCGGGTCGCGCTGGCCACCGGGGCCGGGGAGGGGGCGACGGTCCTGGACCTGTGTGCCGGGCCGGGGGGCAAGACCACCCACCTGGCGCACCTGGTGGGGGACCGTGGCGCGGTGACCGCGGTCGAGCTGCACCCCCACCGGGCCCGGATGATCACCGCCACCGCCGAGCGGCAGGGTGTCGAGGTCGAGGTGCTGGAGGGGGACGCCCGCATCCCGCCGCTGCCCGAGCAGCGCCGCTTCGACGTCGTCCTGCTCGATGCGCCGTGCACCGGGCTCGGCACGGGGCGGCGGCGACCCGAGGTCCGCTGGCGTCGCCGCCCGGAGGACGCTGCGACGCTGGCCGGGCTGCAGCTCGAGCTGCTGCGGGCCGCTGCCGGCCGGGTGGCGCCGGGCGGTCGGCTCACCTACGCGGTGTGCACCTGGACCGCGGTCGAGACCACCGGCGTCGTCGACGCCTTCGACCGGGACGTCGCCGCGGCGGGCTTCAGCCGCACCGGCACCGCCCAGCTGTGGCCCGACGTCGACGACACCGACGGGATGTTCATCGCGACCTGGGTGCGGGACGATGGCGCGGAGCGGTCGACCGACCGAGGCGAGTGAGCGCTACGATCGTGGACCGCTCCGGCGGGACCCGCGCCGGAGACGCCGCGGGGGCGGGGAAGGGGAAGGGTGAGTTGGTGACCGAGCTGTCCATCGCGCCCTCCATCCTGGCGGCGGACTTCGCCCGGCTCGGAGCCGAGGTCGCCGAGGTCGCGCCGGTCGTGCCCTCGATCCACGTCGATGTCATGGACGGCCACTACGTGCCGAACATCTCCCTCGGGCTCCCCGTGGTCGCGTCGCTTCGGCGGGCCACCGACCGGCAGCTCGACTGCCACCTGATGATCACCGACCCGGCCGTCTACGCGCCCCAGCTGGTCGACCTCGGCGCGGACTCGATCACCTTCCACCCCGAGGTGGAGGACGATCCCCTGGCCCTGGTCCACCGGCTCCACGAGCAGGGGGCCGAGGTGGGCGTCGCGATCAAGCCCGCGCACCCGGTGGCGATGGTGACCGAGCTGCTGCCCCACGTCGATCTGCTGCTGGTGATGACCGTCGAGCCCGGGTTCGGTGGCCAGTCCTTCCTCGCCCACGCCGTGCCGAAGGTCGCCGAGGCGGCTCGCTGGCGCCGGGACCACGGCGCCCGGTTCCGCATCCAGGTGGACGGCGGCATCGCGGCCGGGACGATCGACGCTCCGGCGGCCGCCGGCGCCGAGGTGTTCGTGGCGGGTTCGTCGGTGTTCGGCGCGGCTGACCGCGTGGCGGCCTGCCAGGACCTGCTCCGGCGGGCCCGGGCGGCCGCCGGGACGGAGGCGACATGAGCGCCCGGGTCCTGGTCGCCGACGACGACGAGGACATCCGCGCCTACCTGGAGGTCACCCTCCAGCTCGCCGGGTTCCACGTCCTGCTGGCCGCCGACGGCGCCGAGGCGGTCCAGACCGCCCGTGCGGGCCGGCCCGACGTGATCCTGCTCGACGTGATGATGCCGATGCTGGACGGACTCGATGCGCTCCGGCAGCTGCGCGAGGACCCCCGCACCGGGCACCTCCCGGTGATGCTGCTGACGGCACGGGTGCAGACCGACGATGCCATCTCCGGCCTGGACGCCGGCGCGGACGACTACCTCACCAAACCCTTCGACCCCGACGAGCTGGTCGCCCGGGTCCGGGCGGCGCTCCGACGGGCGGAGACCCAGCGCACCCGCAACCCGTTGACCGGCCTCCCCGGCAACGAGTCCATCCTCGCCCGATTGTCGCGCTGGTTGACGCGCGGCGCCGGGTTCGCCCTCCTCTACGTCGATCTGGACCGGTTCAAGCCCTTCAACGACCACTACGGCTTCCTGCGCGGCGACGACGCGCTGCGCGGGCTGGCGACGGTCCTGCAGGCGGTGCGCGACGAACTGGACGACCCGGAGGCCTTCGTCGGCCACGTCGGCGGCGACGACTTCGTCCTGCTGGTGCGCCCCGAGCTGGCGCTGATCGCCGCCCAGCGGATCTGCGAGCGCTTCGACGCCTTCGTGCCGACGCTGTACGACCCCGATGATCGGGCGGCCGGCTCGATCGAGGTCCCCGACCGCCGCGGGGTCCCCCAGCGCTACGACCTGCTGTCGCTGTCGGTCGGGATCGCCTCCACCGAGGTGCGCGACTTCGCCCACCATGGGGACATGGTGGCCACCGCGACGGAGATGAAGCGCTACGCCAAGAGCCGGACCACGCCGGGCTCCGCCTACGCCATCGACCGGCGCTCACCGGAGGACGGCGTGGAGATGGAGGTCGAGCTCCCGTGAGCCCAGCGGGTAGCCGGTCCCACCTGGTCCCGGCGTGAGGACGGCGGAGCGCGCCGCCCTGGCGCGGGCCGTGGCGCTGGCGGCCCGGGCCCACCCGCGGGTCAGCCCGAACCCCGCGGTCGGCTGCGTCCTGCTACGGGGCGGTCGGATCGTCGGTGAGGGGGTGACCGAACCGCCACCGGGCCGCCACGCCGAGGTGGTGGCGCTGGCGGCGGCCGGCGACGCTGCCCGCGGAGCCACGGCGGTGGTGACCCTGGAGCCCTGCGCCCACCACGGGCGCACGCCGCCCTGCACGACGGCCCTGCTCGCCGCCGGGGTCGCCCGGGTCGTGCTCGGTCACCCCGATCCCCATGCCGTGGCCGCCGGGGGTGCCGCGGCGTTGGCCCGGGCCGGGGTGGAGGTGGTGGGGCCCCCGCTCCCCGGCACGGTGCTGCGCGGGGCCGTGGCCGCCCAGCTCGAGGGCTTCCTCACCGCGGTCGTCGCCGGCCGACCCCACGTCACCCTCAAGGTCGCGGTGACCGCCGACGGATCCGTGGTCCCACCGTCGGGACAGCGCTGGGTCACGGGTCCTGCCGCCCGTCGCGCCGTCCACCGCTGGCGCTCGGAGGTCGACGGGGTGCTGGTCGGTAGCGGCACGGCGGTGGCCGACGATCCACGCCTCGACGTGCGCGACGTCGACCACGAGCACCAGCCGGCGGCGGTCGTGCTGGACGCCCGGCTGAGGACCCCGCCGAAGGCCCGGGTCGTGCGGCCCGGCACCGTGCTCGTCACCGTCGAGCCCGGTGGTCACGACCCGGCGGGAGAGGAGCGGCGCGAGCAGCGGGCGGCCCGCCTGCGCGACGCGGGCGTCCACCTCCTCGCCGTCCCTGCCGGCGACGACGGCCGGGGGGTGGCGCTCCCGGCGGCGCTGGCCGCCCTGGCCGAGGCGGGGATGGTGTCCCTGCTCGCCGAGCCGGGGCCTACGCTGTCGGGCGCGCTGCTGCGCGCCGGCCTCGTCGACCGACTGGTCCGGCACGTCGCCGTCCGCCTCGGTGACACCGCCCCGAGCGCCCTGACCACCCCACCCCGGGGGGTCTGGAGCCTCGAACGCAGTGGAGGGGCCGGAGCCGACGCGATCGTGCAGTACCGCGCGCTCGCCCCCCGCCCCATCACCATCCCCGCACACACCGCCGACATCTGAGGAGCCCAGGCATGTTCACCGGCATCGTGGAGGAGCTCGGCCAGGTGGCCGACATCGAGGTGCAGGACGGCTACGCGCGCCTGCACATCCGGTGCGGCCACATCCTCGACGGCGCCGTGATCGGCGACTCCATCAGCGTCGACGGCACCTGTCTGACCGTGACGACGCTGCCGGGGGAGGGGTTCACCGCCGACCTGATGGCCGAGACGCTCAGGGCCACCGCGCTCGGGGATCTCGAGGTCGGACGTCCCGTCAACCTGGAGCGGGCCATGCGGGTCGACGCCCGCCTCGGTGGTCACATGGTCCAGGGGCACGTCGACGGGGTCGGCACCATCACCGCCCGTCAGGAGCTGCCGGGCACCGTGTTCCTCACGATCGACGCACCGGCGTCGCTGGCCCGCTACCTGGTCCCCAAGGGCTCGATCAGCGTCTCCGGGATCAGCCTCACCGTGGTCGACCGCACCGACGACGGGCGGTTCCGCATCGGGCTCATCCCCCACACCCTCGACGTCACGACGCTCGGGGTGTTGGGTGTGGGAGATCGGGTGAACCTCGAGGTGGACGTGATCGCCAAGTACGTCGAGCAACTGCTCGCCGGTGGCGCGGCCAGCCCCTACGCGCCCGACACCGCCGCCGGCGAGGAGGGCGCGTGAGTCCCTTCGCCACGATCGACGAGGCCATCGCCGTGCTCGCCGACGGCGGGATGGTCGTGGTCGTCGACGATGAGGACCGGGAGAACGAGGGCGACCTGGTGCTGGCCGCCGACGCGGTCACCCCGGAGCAGATGGCCTTCGTGATCCAGCACACCTCCGGGTTCGTGTGCGTGCCCATGCTGGGCGACGATCTGGACCGCCTCGAGCTCCCACCCATGGTCGCCCGCAACCAGGACCCCAAGGGCACGGCCTACACGGTGTCGGTGGACGCCGTGGAGGGCACCTCGACCGGGATCTCCGCCGCCGACCGCGCGCGGACCTGCCAGGTGCTCGCCGACCCCTCCACCACGCCTGAGGACATCACCCGCCCGGGCCACGTGCTGCCGCTGCGCTACCAACCCGGCGGGGTCCTGCACCGGCTCGGGCACACCGAGGCGTCGGTGGACCTCGTCCGGCTCGCCGGTCGCCAGCCCGCCGCGGTGATCTGCGAGCTCGTCAACCCCGACGGGTCGATGGCCCGGGTCCCCGACCTGGAGCGGTTCTGCGCCGAGCACGACCTGAAGATGGTCACGATCGCCGACCTGGTCGCCTACCGCCGGGCGCGCGAGACCTTGGTCGAGCGGGTCGCGGTCGCCAAGCTGCCCACGCCCTACGGGGACTGGCGGATCATCGGCTACCGCAACTCCTTCGACGGCAACGAGTCCCTGGCGCTGCTGTTCGGCGACCCCGAAGGCCAGCCGGACATCCTGGTCCGCATGCACTCCGAGTGCCTCACCGGTGACGTGTTCCGCTCGCTGCGCTGCGACTGCGGCCCCCAGCTCGACCTGGCCATGGCCCGGATCGCCGAGGAAGGCCAGGGTGCGATCGTCTACCTCCGGGGCCACGAGGGGCGGGGTATCGGTCTGCTGCACAAGCTGCGGGCCTACGAGCTCCAGGACAACGGCGCCGACACCGTCGAGGCCAACCTCCGGCTCGGGCTGCCCAACGACTCCCGCGACTACGGCATCGGGGCGATGATCCTCGCCGACCTCGGCTTCTCCACCCTGCGGCTGCTGACCAACAACCCGGCCAAGCGAGCAGCGCTGTCGGGGTTCGGCCTGTCGATCGTGGACCGGGTCCCGGTGGAGGTCCTCCCCAACCCCTCCAACGCGTTCTACCTCAGGACCAAGGCGGAGCGCATGGGCCACGACCTCGAGGGCGAGGACCTGCCCGTGTCGACCGGCGTCGGCGACATCGCCGCCCAGGGGGTGCGCTCCCCACGCGCGGTGGAGCAGCCGATACGTGGGCTGGCGATGGCCCCGCCGCCCGCCGACGACACCGACGACGACCGTCGTCGCCGAGCAGATGGGAAGGACAGCCCGTGAGTGACATCCGACACCTCGAGGGCACCCTCGACGCCGCCGGTCTCCGGATCGCCGTCGTGGCGGCCCGGTTCAACGAGACGATCGTGCGCCAGCTCGTCGACGGTGCCACGGGGGCGCTGCTGCGCCACGGAGCCCGAGCCGAGGACCTCTCCGTGGTGTGGGTCCCGGGGGCGTGGGAGCTACCCGTCGTGCTGGACCGCCTGGCCGCCAGCGGCGAGGTGGATGCGCTGGTGGCGCTGGGGTGCGTCGTGAGGGGTGAGACCACCCACTTCGACTACGTCGCGGGTGAGGGCTCCAACGGCACCGCGGCGGTGGCCAGGACCCACGGCATCGCCATCGGCAACGCAGTGCTGACGACGGAGGACTGGGACCAGGCCGTCGCCCGCGCCGGAGGCAAGCTCGGCAACAAGGGGGCGGAGGCCGCCCTGGCGGCGGTGGAGACCGCGACGCTGCTGCGGAGCCTGTGACCCCCGCCGCCGGCGAGGCCGCCGAGCACGGCGACCACGAGCCCACCCCGGTCGTCGAGCCGCGACCGGGGGACAAGCGTGCGGCGCTCGCGGCGGAGCAGGAGCACCTCGACCGCATCCACGACCGCGTCGAGCTGCTGCGGCGTCGCGCCGAGGAACGGGCGGCCCAGGCGGCAGCGGACCGCTCCGGGGTCACCTTCCAGGCGCGCTACGAGCGGGACGTCACCGCCCACCACCACGCCAGCCGGCGGGCCCGGTTCACCTTCGGTGACGTGGAGTCCCTGGCCTTCGGTCGGCTCGATCTCTCCGACGGTGACGAGCTCCACGTCGGGCGGGTGTCGGTGATCGACGAGGACGGCGACGTGCTGCTGGTCGACTGGCGCGCCCCGGCGGCGGCGGCCTTCTACCAGGCCACGGCGGCCCGCCCGATCGGGGTGGCCCGGCGCCGGACGCTGGTCACCCGTGGCCGGGAGCTGGTCGATCTCGACGACGAGTTGCTCGACGGCACCGCCGCCGAGCAACTCGGGCTGCGGGCGGTCACCGGGCAGGGCGCGCTGCTGGCGGCGCTGAGCCGGGACCGCAGCGGGACGATGCGCGACATCGTCGCGACGATCCAGGGAGAGCAGGACCGCATCATCCGGGCGCCGGCCACGGGCACCCTGGTGGTGTCCGGCGGGCCGGGCACCGGCAAGACCGTCGTGGCGCTGCACCGGGTCGCCTACCTGCTCTACCGCGACCGCGACCGGTTCGAGGGCCGGGGCGTGCTGGTGATCGGCCCGTCGGCGGCGTTCACCGAGTACACGGCCCGGGTGCTCCCGGCGCTCGGCGAGGACCGTGCCGTGCAGCGGCCCATGGCGGCGCTGGCGCCCCGGGGGACCCGGATCCGGGGATGGGACGACCCGGAGACCTCCCGCATCAAGGGTGACCTCGCCATGGTCGAGGTGCTGCGGCGCACCCTGTCCCGTGCCCTGCCCCCGATCCCGCCCACCACCCGCCTGTCCTTCGACGGCACCACCGTGTCCGTGCGCGGGACCACGCTCGAGACCCTGCGCCGACGCCACCTGGAGCGGCTCCGGGTCGACGTGCCCGGCGGCAGCTACCACGACCGTGCCCCGGTGGTGGCCGACGCCCTGGCCGACGCGCTGTTCTCGGCCTGGGCCTCCGCCCACCGGGCGGCCGGACGGCGGGTGCCCGAGGATCGTGAGGGCAGCGGGTTCAACGCCGCGGTGGACGCCGCCCCCGAGGTGATCCTGCTCCGGCGCTGCCTGTGGCCCGACGTCGACGCCGAGACGGTGCTGGCGGCGCTGGCCACCGGTGAGCTCCCGCTCGGCGAGGTGGCCGACGGGGTGCTGCCGGCCGTCGACGTCGCGCGGCTGGCCGCCGCGTGGGAGCGGGCGAGCTCCTGGACGGTCGACGACGTGGCCCTGCTCGACGAGCTGGTCGCGCTGCTCGGGACCCCGACCGCCAAGCGTCCCACCCCCCGCCCCCGCGAGGAGGCCGACGAGGGCATCCGGCTCAGCACCGAGGCGCTGCACGTGGAGGCCCCGGTGGTGGACGTGGAGGTCGAGGGCTACCGCGATTTCGCCCACGTCGTCGTCGACGAGGCCCAGGACCTCAGCCCGATGCAGTGGCGGACGGTCAGCCGGCGGGGTCCCTACGCCTCCTGGACGGTCGTCGGTGACCTGGCCCAGCGCAGCCGGGTGTCGGAACCGGCCGACTGGGAGGCCGTTGCCGCGCTGATCGGTCGTCGGGCGGTCGAGATCGCCCGGCTGGAGGTGAACTACCGCACGCCGTCGGAGATCGCGGAGCTCGCCACCGAGGTGCTCGCGGCCGCGGGCCACGACCCGGCGCTGGCGCCCCGGGCGGTGCGCTCGGCCGGGCAGCAGCCCCACCACCTCGTCGCCGATGATCTGGCGACGGCCAGCGTCGAGGTGGTCGATGCCCTGCTCGCCGGCCGCGGCGGCACCGTCGGCGTGCTCGCCGACGACGACGACGTCGCCGGCCTGCAGCGGGCCATCGCCTCGGGCGTGACGCGCGACGAGATCGACCGCGTCCGGGTGCTCGAGGTCCGTGAGGCCAAGGGGCTCGAGTTCGACGACGTGGTGGTGGTCGGTCCCGACCGCATCGTCGGGCGCTCCGAGATCGGCACGCACCAGCTCTACGTCGCCGTGACCCGCGCCACCCGCTCGTTGACCCTGGTCACCGAACCCGGCGTGAGCTTCCCCGGCGCCGACCGCTGTGACCGCAGCGACCGCAGCGAGCCGGCCGCCGCCGAGGACCCCGCTTGAGACCGTCCGCGAGCGTCCGGCCTAGAGGCGGCAGGCGAGGATGTCGGTGACGAGGATGCCACGGGCCCCGAGCGCCCATAGCTGGTCCATGATCGGGTTGGTCTCGCTGCGCAGCACCATCGACCGCACGGCGACCCAGCCCTTGTCGTGCAGCGGGCTGACCGTCGGCGACTCGATGCCCGGGGTCAGGGCGCAGGCTTCATCGAGGTGCTCCACCCGGACGTCGTAGTCCATCATCACGTACCTGCGGGCGATGATGACCCCGTTGAGTCGGCGGAGCAGTTGCTCGACGGCGCCGTTGGAGACCGCCCCCTGGCGACGTACCAGCACGGCCTCCGACGTGAGGATCGGGTCGCCGAGGACCTCCAGGCCGGCCTGGCGCAGGGTCGTGCCCGTGGAGACCACGTCGGCGATCACGTCGGCCACCCCGAGCCGGACGGCGGTCTCCACCGCGCCGTCCAGCTTGATCACCTCGGCGTCGATCCCGCGGGCGGACAGGTCCCGCTCGACGATGCCGGGGTAGGAGGTCGCGATGCGGCGACCGGCCAACTCCTCGACCCTGGTGGCCGCGCCGGGGATGGCGGCGTAGCGGAAGGTGGAGCTGCCGAAGCCGAGGGCGAGCACCTCCTCGGCGTCGTTCTCGCCGTCCAACAGCAGGTCCCGGCCCGTGATGCCGATCTCGAGCTGGCCCGACCCGACGTAGGTCGCGATGTCCCGGGGGCGGAGGAAGAAGAACTCGGTGTCGTTGTCCGGGTCGCCCAGCACCAGCTCCCGCTGGTCGCGGCGTTGGCGGTAGCCGGCCTCTTTGAGCATCTCGGAGGCGGGCTCGGACAGGGTGCCCTTGTTGGGCACGGCGATGCGCAGCATCGGGACCTCGCAGGTCAGGGGCCCGGCGGGGCGGGCGGTGCGGACTCGTCGACGGGGGGAGCGGACCGGGTGCGCCTGCGACGCCGCGGCGCGGACGTGGCGCGGAGGTGGCGCGCTCAGAGGTGAGCGTAGACGTCCTCGAGGCTGAGGCCGGTCGCCAGCATGAGGACCTGGGCGTGGTAGAGGAGCTGGCTGATCTCCTCCGCCGCCCGCTCGGGCGACTCGTGCTCGGCGGCCATCCAGGCCTCCGCCGCCTCCTCGACGACCTTCTTGCCGATGTGGTGCACGCCCGCATCGAGCGCCGCGACGGTGCCGGAGCCCGTGGGCCGGGTCTCGGCCTTCTCGGACAGCTCGGCGAACAGCGCGTCGAAGGTCTTCAACGTTCCACCTCGCTGGCGGGAAGAGGGGTGCGGGAGCGGGGACCGAGCGGCCGCCCGCTCGCCGGACACCAGCGTACGCGCCGGTAGGCTGCCCCCCGACCACCACCGACCGATGCCCAAGAGGAGCGCCGCGTGAGCGACGTGCCGTTCGACCCCTCCACCGCCGCCGACCTCGGGGGCCAGCAGCAGCCCTCGGAGGAGGAGATCCGTGCCTACCTCTCGCAGCTGCGGGAGGCTCCCGTCGACCAGGTGCTCGCCGAGGTGGTGAACGCGCTGCTCAACGCGGCCCAGGTCAAGGTCGGCCGGCGGGACGGGCGCCTGCTGATCGACACGGTGTCGGCGCTGACCGACACCGTCCGCGGTCACGTGCCCGAGCAGCTCACCCAGCAGCTGGATGAAGCCCTCACCCAGCTGCGGATGGCCCAGGTCGAGGGGGAGCAGCAGGTGGCCAAGGCCGCCGCTGCCGGCCAGGCCGAGTCGGGGGATCTGGCCACGGAGCCGGGTGCCACCGCCGACGCGGGAGCGGACCGCGGTGACGGCACCGCGCCCGAGGCCGGCGACCAGCCGCCACCGGCCACCCCGCCGCCGGCGTCGGGCGGCAGCGCCGCCTCCCGGCTGTGGGTCCCCGGGCGCTGACCTCCTCCCGGGACACCGACCTCCCGGGCGAGCGGGCTGCTACCCTCCATCACGCGTGCTCGAACGGCGCGATGGACACCGGCCCTCGGTGCCATCGCGCGAGGCGCGGACAACCGAAGACAAGCGGTGCTCGAGCACCCACCCGCGAGGTCCAGCCTCCCCGGGTCGATGCGGTCACCGGACGCAGCGCGTCCGGCTGACGACGGCATCGTCCCGATGGCGACCCTCCGGGTCGCCATCTTCCGTTCCGGCCCCCGCGCTCGGACGGGAAGCGCCACCACGCGAGCCCGCACCACCCAGGACGCCCGACACTGACCCAGGAGGCAGCGACATCGACGAGCAGCAGCGCCGGCTGAACGCGGACATCAAGGTCCCGCGGGTCCGGCTCGTGGACGCCGACGGCGAGCAGGTGGGCATCGTCCCCCTGGCCCAGGCGCTCCGCAGAGCCCGCGAGCAGGACCTCGATCTCGTCGAGGTGGCACCCCAGGCGGATCCGCCGGTGTGTCGCATCATGGACTGGGGCAAGGCCAAGTACGAGGCCGAGCAGAAGCAGAAGGAGGCGCGCAAGCGCCAGAGCCAGATCTCCGTCAAGGAGATCAAGATGCGCCCCAAGATCTCGGACAACGACTACGGCACCAAGTCCGGCCACGTCCGCCGCTTCCTGGAGGACGGCGCCAAGGTCCGGGCCTCCATCATGTTCCGTGGCCGTGAGATGACCCACACCGAGCTCGGACTCCGGCTGCTCGACCGCCTGGCGGACGACATGAGCGAGCTCGCGACCGTCGAGGCCGCACCCAAGGTCGACGGTCGCAACATGGTGATGGTGCTCGCGCCTCTGAAGGCCAAGCAGCCCAAGGACGACGGCGGCTCCGCTCCCGCGACCGACGACGCCCCGGCGTCCTGATCCACCCCCGGCAGCTGGCCGAGGACCCGCATCGCCGCGTCGGAGACCACCGGCGCGGTCGCCTCCAGCCCTGCGAGACCACCGAGGTAGGACCATGCCAAAGCAGAAGACCCACAGCGGGGCCAAGAAGCGCTTCCGCGTCACCCGCAACGGCAAGGTGATGTCGCGGCAGAAGAACCGCGCCCACCTGCTCGGCCACAAGAGCTCCAGCCGCAAGCGCCGCCTCGCAGGCGAGACCGAGATCGCGCCGCCCGACGCGCGCAAGGTCAAGAAGCTGCTCAACCAGTGAGTCGCCGCTGAGCGACCCGCCGCCGGCCGTCCCCGCACCGACGCCGGCACCCACGACCCACAAGGAGCACGACCATGGCACGCGTCAAGGGTGGCGTCCACGCCAAGAAGGGCCACAAGGCGGTCCTCGACCGCGCGAAGGGCTACCGGGGCGCCCGCAGCCGCCGGTTCAAGGTCGCGAGCGAGGCCGTCGACCACGCCGGCAGGTACCAGTACGCCGACCGGCGCGCCCGCAAGGGGGACTTCCGTCGGCTGTGGATCGCCCGCATCAACGCTGCGGCCCGGCAGGAGGGCCTGTCCTACAGCCGGTTGATGCACGGCCTCAAGCTCGCGGAGGTCGAGGTCGACCGCAAGAACCTCGCCGACCTGGCCGTCCACGACGCGGCGGCCTTCGCGGCGCTGGTCCAGGTCGCCAAGGACGCCATCGGCGAGGCCGCGGCCTGACCGCACGACGTCCGTGACGGCTGAACGCCAGGTACTCACCTCCACCCGCAACCCCCGTGTCCAGGCGGCGCGGGGGTTGCAGCGTGCGCGGGAGCGTCGCGCCCAGGGCCGCCACCTGGTCGAGGGGCCTCGCGCCGTGGCCGAGGCGCTGGCCGCCGGGGTGGTCGCGGAGCTGTTCGTGGTCGAGGGCGCGCCGGCCCCCGAGGTGGACGTGCCGGTCCACCGCGTCGCCGACCACGTCCTCGAGCACCTGTCCGACGCGACCACGCCGCAGGGCATCGTGGCCGTCGCCCGCACCGTGCCCTCCCACCTCGACGGGATCGGCGACGGGGTGATCGTCGTGCTCGACCGGGTCGCCGACCCGGGGAACGCCGGCACGATCCTGCGCACCGCCGACGCGCTGGGCGCGGCGGCCGTGGTGCTCACCTCCGGCAGCGTCGATCCCTTCGCGCCGAAGACGGTGCGGGCCGCCGTCGGCTCGACCTACCACCTGCCGGTGGTCACCGACGTCACGCTCGCCGAGGTCGTCGCGCACGCCCGAGCGACGCAGCGGCGGGTCGTGGGGCTGGACGCTGCCGGCGCCGAGGGGCTGGAGGCCCTGAGCGCCGCAGGCGGGCCGGTGTGCCTGGTGCTCGGCAACGAGGCCCACGGGCTCGATGCCGACATCGCCGCGTTGCTCGACACCACCGTGGCCATCGCGCTGCATCCCCGGGCCGAGTCCCTCAACGTGGCGGCGGCCGCCGCGATCGCGATCCACGCCGCCACGCGGCCCTGAGCTGGCCGGCCGGGCCAGGGCAGGCAGCCGGGCGTCTACCCTGCGGACGGCCGACGGCCGGCCCACGCCATCCGACGACCGGCCACCGACGGCACCAGCAACGTGAGGAAGGCACACCGTGAGCACGCTCGACGAGCTGCGCGAGAGAGCGTTGGCCGCCATCGCCGACGCCCACGACCTCGACGCCCTGGACCAGGTCCGCGTCACCTTCACCGGCAAGCGGTCGGAGCTGGCCGGCGTGCAGGCGACGATGCGTGACCTCGACGCCGAGGGCCGCAAGGCGCTCGGTCAGCAGCTCAACGCCTTCCGGGCCGCGTTCCAGGACGCCTTCGACGCCCGCCAGCGCGCGCTCGGCGAGGCCGCGCTCGCCGCTCGCCTGGAGTCCGAGCGCCTCGATCTGACCCTGCCACCTCGCCGTCTGCCTCCGGGGCGTCCCCACCTGCTGACCCAGGTGGAGGAGGAGATGCTGGCGGTGTTCATCGGCATGGGCTTCCGGGTCGCCGAGGGCCCCGAGGCCGAGTCGGGCGCGTACAACTTCGACCTGCTCAACATCGAGCCCGATCACCCCGCCCGCCAGGAGATGGACACGATCTACGTCGACGGCTACGAGGACGTGGTGCTGCGGACCCACACCTCGCCGGTCCAGGCCCGGGTGATGACGACCCAGGCGCCGCCGATCGCCGTGGTGGTGCCCGGGCGGACCTACCGCGCCGATGCCGTGGACGCGACCCACTCGCCGGTGTTCAGCCAGATCGAGGGGCTCTACGTCGACGAGCACGTGACGATGGCCGATCTGCGCGGCACCCTGCTGGCCTTCGCCCGTGCCCTGTTCGGCGCGGACCGCGACATCCGGCTCCGGCCCTCCTTCTTCCCCTTCACCGAGCCGAGCGCCGAGGTGGACGTCTCCTTCCACGGTCCCGGTGGCCACCACGGCTGGCTGGAGATCCTCGGGGCGGGGATGGTCGATCCCAACGTGCTCGAGATGTGCGGGATCGACCCTGAGCGCTACTCCGGTTTCGCCTTCGGCATCGGGATCGAGCGGGTGGCGATGCTGCGCCACGGCGTCCGCGACATCCGTGAACTGTTCGAGGCCGATGCCCGCTTCCTCGCTCGCTTCTGACCGACGCCGGGCCCGGGCCGCCGTCGCCGTCGCCGTCGCGACGCACGGGCCGGAGCCGCCGGGCCGCACTACCGATGGGGAGGTCCACCCGTGAAGCTGCCGCTGTCCTGGCTGAAGACCCTGGTCGAGTTCGACCTCGGCGTCGAGGAACTGGTCGAGGTCATGAGCCACTCCGGCCTGGAGGTGGAGGACGTCACCACCCCGGGTGCCGGTGCCGCGGGCATCCGCACCGCCCGCGTCCTGCACTTCGAGCCCCACCCGGATGCCGACAAGCTGCGGTTCGTGCGGGTGACCGGCGACGGCGGGGACGGCGAGGTGGAGGTCGTCTGCGGCGCAGCGAACTTCGAGGTCGGCGACGTGGTCGCCCACGCGCTGCCCGGCGGGCACGTGCCCGGGGTGACCGGGCCCGACGGCGCCAAGGGCCTGGACCTGTCGTCGCGGCAGATCCGGGGTCTGACCTCCCACGGCATGCTGGCCTCGCCCAAGGAGCTCGAGCTCGGCGAGGACGCCGGCGGGATCCTGGTCCTGCCACCGGACACGCCGCTGGGCGCCTCCCTCGACGACCTGATCCCCGTCGGCGAACCCGTGATCGAGATCGCGGTCCAGGCCGACCGGGGCGACCACCTGTCGATGCTGGGTGTGGCCCGGGACCTCGCCGCCATCCTCGACACCACCTGGCGCGCGCCCGAGGTGCCGGACCGGCCCAGCGCAGAGAGCATCCCCGTGCGGCTGCGCACCGACGGGTGCGCGTCCTTCCACACCTGGGTGCTGGAGGACGTGACGATCGGCGGCTCCCCACTGTGGCTGCGCCAGCGCCTCACCCAGTCCGGCATGCGTCCGATCGACGTCGTCGTCGACGTGACCAACCTGGTCATGCTGGAGCTCGGCCAGCCCCTGCACGCCTTCGACCTGGACCGCATCGGCGGACCGTCGCTGACCGTGCGCGAGGCCGCCGACGGCGAGCGGCTGGTCACCCTCGACGACGTCGAGCGGACCCTGGCCGCCGGTGATCTGGTGATCGACGACGCCGACCACCCGATCAGCCTCGCCGGGGTGATGGGTGGGTTGGACACCGAGGTGGTGGCCGACACCCGGCGCGTGCTGCTCGAGGCCGCGGTCTGGGAGCCGACCACGATCCGGCGCACGTCGCGCCGTCTCGGGCTCACCAGCGAGGCGAGCACGAGGTTCGAGCGCGCCGTCGACCCGGCGGGCGCGGCGCGGGCGGTGGCCAGGGCTGCGGACCTCCTGGTCTCGCTGGCCAGCGCGGCGGCGACGGGCAGCGACGTGGTGGCGAGGGAGCCGGCACCGGCCTGGGCACAGCGCCCGAGTGTGCGGCTGGACCCCGCCAGGGTGCGCCGCACCCTCGCGGTCGACCTGGCCGACGATGTCCAGGTCGCGCTGCTGGAGCGGGCCGGGGCCACCGTCGCCCC
>Ga0207421_10001657_pt1 | contig 28297 bp, 23 predicted proteins | sample SodLakKL_010_SED_4_FD_187542 | JGI IMG/M metagenome (GOLD analysis project Ga0207421, IMG submission 187542) | Alkaline sediment microbial communities from Lake Tanatar, Kulunda Steppe, Russia - 8KL_010_SED (SPAdes) (version 2) | ecosystem: Environmental > Aquatic > Non-marine Saline and...
TGAACAATCTGACGCAATTCTTCTTTCGTAAGTTGATTGCTGGTGTTTTTCACCACCCCCTATGGCCCCTATGGTTCAAAGAATCAGCTTGCTTTCTTCGAAGCATTCTTTTGCCTAAGACTTTTGTCAAGAGAATAGAATCCTGAGCAGTGGAAATCAATGAAACGAAAAATGATTGAAATGCTAATAATCTATAAGTATATCTTTGCAATAATTATGCCATCTTGTTTTTCCTGTATTCATTTCGCTGTTGCTGCCTGCTGCTGCCTGCAGGAAGTCCGGGATGTAATATGGGAACTATAGACAGTTAGCCGTAATTCTTGGTCCTTGCTGGGTATCTTGCTGTCTATATTGTTGCCGTTTTTGCCAACATGGCTTGACTTCCCGCCAGCTTTTGAAAGTTCAGAAAGAACAAAAAAATGCGCTCAATGCCAATAATTTGTACATATTGACACAATTACGCTTGCCCCCTAAAAAGGAAGCACTCCAGTTCCCATCAACCAGAACGCCGGAATCCACAAACCAACGAATACCCACGAGATGAGTGACCAGGCCAAAAATTTTGCTGGGAAGATACCATATGCATTAAGCCAAACTTGAAACGTCAGCACAGCATATCCTGCACTCATCAAGCCCAAATAATTGCTTTTTGGAATGAGCGGAGTTCCCACAAAAAAAATAATCGCATAAATCAAGGAAACAAGTGCCACAGTCAAACTTACATTGCCAACAGAGCGCATATCTTCCAAACCGGTAAGTAAAGCATAAGATACACAGATGTAAAGCAGTCCATGAACAAAAAGTAACCCTCCGGTAAATGGATCCTGAAACGATACCGTCTGCAGCACAGCACTGGTAACAGTTAGTACTCCTACAAGACCGGTCGCAAACCCTGTGCCCTTGGCTTCCCCTTTCCCCAGAAACAATAAAGCCACAGGCAGCCACATTAAACTTATTGCTACTAAAATTGCCGGAGTCATTCTTTTGCACCTCCCTTCATTTTCAAGAAACATTTATTTTTGATTTAAATAGCAATTACCGTGCCACTTCTCAAATTATTCAAATGGTTTTTTTTCTTTTCGCTTCTGAAGAGATATGCTAAGATAAAAGACAAGCAGTAAAACCCGATAAATCACCAGGGACATTCTCCTTTTTAATATTTTTCCACCAGGCAAGAATAATTTTTTTACTCCTTTTGCTGGTATATAACGCCGTGTAAATATTGAATGCCTATGGCAAAATATTGACTGTTTGCTCATTTTATCGCGTATATATTCATTTTTTTGTTCCAGGTTGAAGAAATAGGTAAGCTTGAAGCAAAACATGGCTTGTTTTTTGCAAGCTTAATCAGCTAGGGGAAAACTTAAACAGCATTTAGTAAAGGCAGGTAAACAGATGAACATTTTTAAGTTTATGACACCAGAAATCATTTTTGGTCCTAAAGCCATGGGACAGGTTGGTGAAAGCCTTTTGCGCCTGGGTGCAACCAGGGTGTTCGTTGTTAGCGATAGCGGCGTACAGGATGCCAGGTGGGTTAGTAAAGCCCTCCGTTTTTTAGAAGAAGTGGGGCTTACCTTTGTGATCTGGACAGGTATTACCCCAAACCCTAAAGACTACGAAGTAACTGAAGGCGCCAAGGAATACCTAAAAACTGAATGTGATGCAATCCTGGCTATCGGTGGAGGAAGTCCCATAGACGCAGCCAAGGCTATTGCCCTGGTGGCAACCAATGGTGGCACCATTAACGATTATGAAGGAATTGATAAAGTTAGCAGCCCGCTGCCTCCTATGGTCGCTGTTCCGTCTACAGCAGGAACCGGCGCCGAGGTTTCCCAATTTTCCATTATCGTTGACAGCAAAAACAAAGTGAAAATGACCATTATCTCCAAGTCGCTTATCCCGGATATCGCCATTATCGACCCTGTTATTCTAACGACAAAAGAAAAAATGTTGACCGCCTCTACCGGGATGGATGCCCTTTCTCATGCCGTAGAAGCGTACGTCTCTTTGGCAGCCACCCCTTTAACGGATATCCACGCCTTAAGTGCCATTGAGCTAATCGGTAAACATTTACGCTCATCCGTATCCAGCAATCAAAACCTAAAAGCCAAACGGGAAATGGCTATGGCCAGCCTAAAAGCAGGACTGGCGTTTTCCAATGCCATCCTGGGTGCTGTCCATGCCATGACCCACCCCCTGGGAGGCGAGTTGGATTTGCCACACGGCGAAGCCAATGCGATTCTTTTACCGTATGTGATGGAATATAATTTACCTTCCTGTATTGACCGGTATATGCTAATTTCTGTCGCCCTGGGAGAAAACATTAACGGAATAAGCAAAAGAAATGCGGCGCTAAAAGCGGTGGATGCAGTCCGCAGCCTATCTAGAGATATACTTATCCCCGAAAATTTATCTGAAATGGGCTTAAAAAAAGAAGTGATTCCTTACCTCAGTCAATGTGCTGTTAAAGATTCCTGCTTGATTACCAATCCCAGGAAAGCTTCTGCAGAAGACATCGAAAAAATTTACTACCAGGCCTTTTAGTATGAAAAGCCCTGTCTTAATTACCTTTTAGGAGGGAACCCCATGCTGGAAAAATTAACGGGAGTTTATTCCTCGAAAAAAAGTTATTACGTTGAGCTGAAAAAGCAAATTAACGAAACAAAAAAACGGAATACGCAGCTGGAAATTCTGTACAAACTGGCAAAAAGCATGAATGTTGATATCGACCTGCCAGAAATTATGGACAGCATCATTGATGAATTGGGTGAAATATTGCCTTTCGAACACCTGGAGCTGGTTGACTTCACAAGGGAGTGCGGGGCCCAAAACTCATTTTTTTGGAAGTCCAGAAATTACCCTGGACAACACCTTTCTTCCCAGGACTTTGACCAGGTGCTCAAAGTACCCCTTAATGCCAAAGGGAGTACCATCGGCAAACTGCTGCTCTGCAACCGGGAAACAATTGATTATGCTGAGACCGACCTTTTGTTTTTGGAACAGCTAGCCGCACAGCTTTCCGTCTGCCTGGAAAACCTGAACCTCTATGAAGAAGCAATCCGGCGCAAAATTGAATGGGAGGAAACGTTCAGGGCTGTTAAAGATCCAATTATTTTTATTGACCTGGAAAACAACATCCGCCGAGTGAACGAGTCTGTATTAAATTGCTATGGAATGGAACTGGATGAAGTTGTAGGTCAAAAATGTTACAGCTTTTTGCATGAGCGGGAAGAAGTTTGCAACCCCTGCCCGGCACGTGAAGTACTGAAAAAGCGCAAACCTTCGCAGCAACAGCTGGAAATGCGGAACGGTCGAATATTCGACCTGTTCTATTATCCTGTCTATAATAACAGGGATGAAATATATGGGATTATCCAGTACTCCAAAGATGTAACCAAAAAGCTGGAAATGGAAGCACACTGGCGTAACCTGTCCAAGCAGGTCGCTCTGGGTGAAATGGCTGCCCGGGTGGCCCATGAACTGAATAACCCCTTAACTGTGATCCTGGGCAATATTCAAATGGCCTTGATGGACATGCCTGAAAACCATGAGGATCACAAACCCCTCATGGATGCTTTTAATTATGGACTGCACTGCCAGAAGATAATTGCAGATTTGCTTAAATTCTCCAGGCATGATCGTAATGTAATTGTTCCATTGGATCTGCATCATCTTATTGAGGAAACCATTGATGCAACACGATTTCAAGTTGATTATAACCAAATTGCAATTTTTAAAGATTACTACCAGCATTTACCTGTGATCAAGGCGAACCCGGACCAACTAAAACAGGTCTTCACCAACCTGTTAACCAATGCCTGGGATGCCATAAAAGATCAACAGGAAAAGCATATTGCCATCAAAACCGGCCTTCTGGATGAACAGGTTTATATTACTTTAGAAGACAACGGTTGCGGGATCCGACCCGAAAACTTGTTTAAAGTCTTCGACCCGTTCTTTACAACCAAAGAACAGGGAACCGGGCTGGGGCTCTCCATCAGTTACGGGATCATCAAAGCTCATGGCGGGTATATCAGCGTGCGCAGCGAAGGGGGTAGTGGATGCACCTTTCGCATCACCTTGCCCATCACCGTAGAGGACGGGGAACAAGATGCAGTTGGACCTGGACAAAACAAGGCACAAAACCGTTAACACTTACCTGCCGCCTAAAAAAATAATTTTCCCTGGAGGAAATAATATGCTGGAAACAACAATTCTTGTCGTTGATGACGAAAAAGGTATCAGAGATTTTCTGGAAAGATTGCTGCAAAAAAAAGGATGCCAGGTTGTTACTGCTTCCACAGGAGAAGAGGCTTTTGCCCTAATGGATGAACAGGTTTTTGACCTGGCTTTGCTGGACCTGAAGCTGCCGGATACAGACGGCTTCACCCTGCTAAAACACTTAAAAGAAAGACAGCCTCTTTGTCCAGCTATTATTATTACCGCTTACAGCACCATTCGTTCAGCAGTAGAAGCTATCCAGATGGGAGCTTATGACTACCTTGACAAACCCTTTACAGACCTGCAAAATCTTTATGAGGTAATTTTTAAAGCGGTTAAAAGCAAAGAACTGGACGGCATAAAGGATAATGAAGAAGAGTTATCTGCCTCGGGCTTTATAATCGGAAAAAGCCAGGAAATGCGCCAGATCAAGCAAATTGCTGACGTTATTGCCCCCAAAGATATTACTGCATTGATCCAGGGCGAAACAGGCACCGGCAAAGAAGTTTTGGCCCGGTATATCCATTCCATCAGCACACGTGCTGACAAACCCTTTATAGCCGTTAACTGTGGCGCTTTCACTGAAAGTCTGCTGGAAAGCGAACTGTTCGGCCATGAAAAAGGATCCTTTACCGGAGCAACCAATTTGCGCCAGGGGATATTTGAAATTGCCAACGAAGGAACACTGTTCCTGGATGAAATTAGTGAGGCCAGCTTAAACGTCCAGGTCAAACTGCTGCGTGTCCTGGAAACTGGAGAGTTTTTCCGGGTTGGGGGCAAGGAAAACCTGTATTCCAATATCCGGATTATTGCAGCCACCAACGTCCAGCTGGAGGAAGCTGTGAATACTGGAAAATTCCGTAAAGACCTGCTCTACAGGCTTGACGTGGCTAGACTTAGCTTGCCACCATTAAGAGAACGCCTGGAAGACATCCCGCTCCTGGCAAATTTTTCCATTCAAAAACATACTTCATCTCCAGATCCCGTCAATATTTCACAAAAAACCCTGGAATTGTTGTCTTCATATCATTGGCCCGGAAATATTCGTGAATTATCCAATGTTATTGCCCATTCACTTGTGATGTCCAAAGGACAAGAACTGAAGCCTTTCCATCTGCCAGAAAAAATCTTGTATAGCAAGGAAAAGAAAGAGACTCTTGCGTCCGCTTCTGCCTTCCAACCGGGCCGGCTTTCAACGATCCTTGAAGAACAAGCACACAAGAATGAATCCAGTGCTGTCATAGCTTCATTTTTGGAAACGCTTTCATCTCAACTGGCAAAAGAATATAAACATAGCGGCTTCATTGATCTTCCGGAGATACTGGAGCAAATCAAGGATTTCGAGGGACAAGTTGCCGTCAGGATCATTAAAGAGGTCCTGGCTGACACTCTCGGGGATCGGCAGGTAACTGCCCAAAGGTTAAACTTGAACACACGCAGCCTTCGCTACCTGTTGAAAGAAAAACAACAAAAAAAATAGCCTCCTGTTGGAATGAGCATAAACAGAATAAGCCATTTTGCAGACTGTCTCTTGTCCCAGGGTATCATCCGTTGTCCTTGATCTGCATTCTTTTTTCTATACTGCCCATGCTTGATTTAGATCTGAAAACTCAGCGACTCTCCTGCCTGTTTGTGCTTTTTTTCCTGCTCCCGAACCAGGTCAGCAAGACTCATGGAATTCAACTCCTTAACAACCAGCTGCTTCAAGCGTTCCCACAAATCCCTGGTGGCACAGATTTCCACCCGTGAACAGAGGCTGGAGTTATCGACACAGGGGACTGGAGCCAAAGAGCCTTCCACAGCATGGACAATCTCGTAAAGCGGGATATCCTCAGGGGAGCGGGAAAGAGAATATCCTCCACGGCTACCTTTTTGCGTATACACGATGCCTCGGGTTCGCAAAGGTGCCATTACCTGTTCAAGGTATTTATCAGAGATGCCCTGTCTTTTGGCCACCTCCTTCAACTGAAGAGGCCCCTTTCCATAATCATAGGCTAACTCGATCATAGCACGCATGGCATAACGTACTTTGGTTGATAGTTGCATCGCTTTTCTACCTCCCTCAATATTTTAAATATACTTAATTGAAGTTCCTGGATGTTCCTAGTTAATATTTTCCTCACTGAATAAAGCGGTTGATATATATCGCTCGGAAAGATCGGGAAAGATCACAACAATCAGTTTTCCTTTATTCTCTGGCCGGCTGGCAATCTCCAGGGCAGCATGACAGGCTGCACCCGAGGAAATGCCCACCATGATCCCTTCAGCAGTAGCAACTTTCCTGGAAGTTTCCAGGGCTAACCGGTCAGGAACCTGAATAATTTCATCTAAAATGGAAACATCCAGAACTTCCGGGACAAACCCTGCACCAATTCCCTGGATCCGATGCGGTCCGGGCTTTCCGCCGGACAAAATGGGAGATTCTGCAGGCTCTACGGCCACTGTTTTAAAACCGGGCTTTTTCTCTTTAAGTACTTGGCCGCAACCGGTTATGGTCCCTCCCGTTCCAACCCCCGCAACCAGGATATCCACTTCCCCTTCTGTATCTTCCCATATCTCCTGGGCTGTAGTATTGCGGTGAATTTTCGGGTTCGCCGGATTGGAAAACTGTTGGGGAATAAAATAGCGTTTATCCCTGGACGCCAGTTCTTTCGCTTTATTAATTGCACCTGTCATCCCCTGCTCTCCGGGAGTTAACACTATTTCAGCACCTAAAGCCCGGAGTAAATTCCTTCGCTCCACGCTCATTGTTTCCGGCATCGTCAAGACACAACGGTATCCCCTGGCCGTACTGAGCATGGCCAGGGCAATTCCCGTATTGCCGCTGGTTGGCTCCAGGATGACAGTATCCTTGGTAATATGCCCCTGCCTTTCAGCCTCCACCAACATACTCAGGCCAATCCGGTCTTTGACACTGCCACCAGGATTAAAATATTCTAGCTTAGCAGCGATTTTTGCTCCTCCTGAAACTGGCATATTATTTAAATAAACCATTGGGGTGTTTCCAATAAGTTCAGATACATTTCCTGCAATCTTCATTCCTGCTCACCTCTTTTTTTTAGATTACGAATAAGCCACTGCTAATTCCCAAGCTATGAACAAAGCAGCTTATATACTATTAATGTAATAGATAATATTGGATTTATGGATATAATATAAGGGAAAACGTTCAAACTGTCAAGTTGTGATTTTGAGGAATCCTTGTCGGCCAAATGATGCAGGAAATAAACAGGAAAATGGATTAGTGACGAAGAAAGGGTGTGAATCGAAGTGTTGATGCAAAAAACTATTCCAGGTTAATCCGACCTGAAGGAATAGAATAGCTCCCTGGGATGGAGGGCACACCCACCCTGCTGTCCACTGGATAAGAAGCAGCATATTCAATTAAAGCTTCCCAAACTTTCAGTTCTTTTCCATCGATTTCTACTACGGCTTCCGCAAGATCCGTAACAGGATGTCCATCTTCATCCCGGGGGACAATTCCTACGGGAGCAGGTAAAATGCTGGCCACCCTGGCAAAAGAATTTAAAAGCCGGTAACTGGCTGCTACCCGGTAAAGCTTGTCCGGTTCCAAGGGTTCATAGCGCTTATCTCCCAATGTTTGGAATCCATCTCCTGTATAAACCTCCACATCCCGTACTCCTCTAAACGTTGGAATCGGCAGATCTATAAAAGGAATGGTGAAAAACACAGCCCGTTCGGGAGAATAATTAAAGCGCAGGCCCGAAACCTGCAAAAAGTAAGAGTTTCCCTGGTGCTGGGCTAAGAAAGTGGAAAGCTCAAGGAGTCTCCATAAATCTCCACCTTTAAAATAAACCGAAACCAGGGGGTAGCCCGGCCGGCCGTCAAGCCCGCGTCCAAGGCCTGAAGAAACAGCCAGGTCATAAAAGGTAATGCCTCCAGATAGAGTGCTGGGGATCAGTGCACCCCGAATTTGTCCATTGCTCTGCAGCGCTATATCTACCTGGTCCTCAGTCTTATCTTCAACGACCATCCTCATTGCATCCGTAACAAAGTTGCCAAAGACTGTCTCCTGCAAAGCTTTTTCCCCGGGGAGGGGAAAAGCAGAATATGCTACCGGATCAAGAATATGGCCAAAAGTCTCCCGGGTAATCTGGGCAAAAAAGCGGTCCAGCTCATCTGTATATTCCAGCAAATATGGTTCAAGGCCCGGGTAAAGGGGAAGGTTGGAATCCAGGGGTAAAAGGTGCGGCCGTCCGGTTTCCTGGTTGCGCAGGGACAACTCTTCATTGAACGGGTTGTACGCAAGCTCTAAAACACCCAAGTGGCTCAATAAGGCCCCGGCCTGGGCGATAATTGTGCCCTCTGCTGTAATGATCGGTTCTTCCAGCACTGTATGAGAGTGTCCTCCAACAATAAGATCAATATCACTTACATTTCTGGCCAGGCTGATATCTTCCCTGTAACCGGAATGAGTTACGGCCACAATAATATCCGCACCATCTTGCCGCAGGAAGCTTGCTGTTTCTTCCGCCGCCTGGAATGGATGGGAAAAAAAGACCGGATCTGGATCAGGAGTAACTGCCTGAGCAGCGCTGCCCAATAAGCCTAAAAAACCAATTTTTAGGCCGTTGTCCAGCTCAACCAGGTGTTTTTTTTCCAGGCCGACTTCTGCAAGTTGATGATCAGCCGGGGGATGGGTATTGGATGCTACCAGGGCCATTTTGGAACCGGTTTCCGGGTAACCTACTGCCCCCAGGTAACGGGCCAACACATCCGGACCAAAATCAAATTCATGATTGCCCAGAGTTACAACATCATACCCGATCTGTTTCATAATACTCAGTTCTGGAGAAAAACCCTGCAGTGCCAGCCAACCATAAGGTGTGCCCCCCAGAAAATCTCCTGCTGAAACCAGCAAAACCTGCTCATCCTGAGTTTTTTTCGATTCCCGTAGTTGAGATACAACCGCTGCCAGGCGGGCAGCACCTCCCACAATCGGAGCTTCACTTTCTGGGCCGTATCCCCTAGCCTGGGAATGAGGCAGTAAGGCAGAATGTTCATCATTGGTATGCAGGATCGTAAAGTGAAGTTTTTCCTGACGGCCCGGCTCAAAAGAGGGAGCTGCTAAAGAAAGCTCCTTCCCCGCCTCCTCATTTCCAGAAAGGCCCGCAACAAGCAGAATTGCAACCAGGACCATAAGACCAATAAAAACAAAATAAACTACACGCTTGATGATTTAACCTCCCAATTCTTTTTCTAAAAAACTCGGATTTAACACTTTAAGACCCTGCGTCAGGACTATTTGTTTCATTGGATACGGAAAAAACAAATGCAAAGAAGTCAAAAGGTCAAGGGGCTACACCATCCTGGACTTCCCGGAAAAAATCAATACGGTATATTTTTTCGGAAATACGTAGCGCCTGCTTTGCTTTGTTGACCAGTTCATGTTCTTCGGTAATGATCCGGTATGCACCTGTTTCCAGGTCATGCATTGTTCTGGTGGGAGCATGATAGAAATAATTATCTTTGATAAACGAACCTTTTTTCAGGATGATCATTTCTTCCTGGGAGTTGAATAGGTCACGCCCCATTACGTATGGATTGTTTACAGCCAGCAAATTGGCAACTGTTGGAAATACATCTACCATCCCTGCTTTCTCCTGGACTACTTTGGAAACTTCAGCACCGGGAAAACGGATCAACAAAGGTACGCGATGTTCTTTCACCTGTGCTAGCGGGTCCCGCATATTGGCCCCAAAAAACAGGTTTAACGCCTCCCAGTCGAGCTCATTATAATGAAAAGCGACATGGTCCCCATAGATAACCAACAAAGAATCGTCCAAAATACCTCGTTCCTGCAGCAGTTCATAGAAAACTCCGATGGCGGCATCGGTATAGTGAATGGACTGTATATAGTCACCCACAATCGTCCCTTCATACCCGGAGATATCAATCTCTTCATAATCTTCCAGGTAATTAAAAGGATGGTGGCTGGTCAGGGTGATGATAAAAGAATAAAATGGCTCATTGAGTTCTTCTTCCATCAAATCAACGGTCTGCCTTAAAAAGGTCATATCCCCCAGCAAGCCGCTGTAAACTTCGTCTAATTCGTAATGCCTGCGGCTGAAGTATTGATTGAACCCCATATTGGGATAGGCTTCCCTGCGATTGTAAAATTCACGCCGAAAGCCGTGATACACTGCAGCATCTTTGTAGCCGCCATCCCGCAGTGTATGGGCTAAAGAATTGAACTGATTATCAGGGTGACGCATATAAACACTAACATCACTTAACGGGTACAGGGAATGATTGATCAGGATTTCCGCATCGGCTGTTGCCATGTCTACCTGGTCGTAGCAGTTGGGATAATATACACTTTCTTCTTTAATTCGGTTCAGGTTCGGGGTTATTTCCTGGTTATTAACAGTTTTGCCAATTGCGATTTCCTGGAGTGCTTCTACCTGTAAAACAATCAGGTTCTTTCCTTCCGCTGCTCCGTAATAGTTTAAAACTTCATCGTCCCGCTCACCTTTTTCTTCCCAGTGGCTGTCAAACCAATCTTTCACGGCCTGAACGTCCTCACCGAAGACCTTTTCTTCTTCCTCCCTGGCAGCAAGTAACGTGGCTTCCCTAAGATAGAAAAGCAACATTCCACTTTCCCTCAAGTTAATGTTTTGCTGCCGATGGTGCTCCGTATAATTCAATGATACGGCAAAAGCTAAAAACCCAACAACAAAAACTACCGCTGACTGCTTCAGGCGTTGATAAAAAAATGGTACAACCGGTTGAACTTCCCCGGCAGAGTATCGACGCAGTACAAGAAAGTATAATAAGATTAAATCTATCAACCAAAGAAATTCCCAAAACCGCATCGTAGAAAAAAGTGCCTGGCTCATGGAAAGCGCTTCGTGGGAATGCAAAACAGTTTCCGGGGAAATAAAGCTGTGGAAGAACATATTGTAAACACGATTAGCCACTATGAGAAAAGAAAGGGCAAGATTGATTATAATGCCATAAATCTGCTGGATTTTCCTGCTACGAAACAAAAAAGCAGGAGCAAACAAGATGGCTAAAACACCTGCACTTGCCAGCAGCAAGGGGGGTACTGTCTTTATTTCCCATTCCCAACCCATTTGCGGCGTTTCAACGCTCAAAGAAAAAATGATTATTTTAAGGAGGCACAAGCTTCCCAATGTATACAAAATATTATTTCTTTGGGCCAGCTTATCAAGCCAGTCTCTTTTACTTCCTTTAAACAAGTTATCCCCCCTAATGAAAAAGCCCCTTTGAAGGAGCTTTACTGATGCCGTCCCGGCTAATTACAGCATCCTCAATTAAATTTTTATTTCAAGGCTTAAATTATTTTGACCTTCGCGCAACAGCTGTGATTTATATCAATATTAACAACTTTTAAGCTGGAAAATAGCTTGGGAAATAAAATGGTGCCGAAGGTGGGATTCGAACCCACACACCCAGAGGGCGCTTGATTTTGAGTCAAGTGCGTCTGCCTGTTCCGCCACTTCGGCACATCCTTTTCTTCCTAAATGCTGTTGTTCTTAATTTGCGTATTAATATTATAACTGAAACTGATCCTGCCGTCAACAATTGATAATAGTTCCCGTTACAAAGTGTTTACATGCAGTGCCTCTTAATGAGGGTTTGAACTTTTTCTCCAAATTCTTTTGCTGTTAACTCCAGATAGTATTGAAAAAACTTATCGCTGGCCAGCTCAGAAAAGATCTTGCGCCTTTTATTCGGGTCATGGACCTGTGTTTTCACTTGTTTTCTTAACTCTCCCAGGATTTCCGCAAAATCTTCATATTCCGGTCCGAACTGCGCTTCTAATTCTTCCCGCAAGCGGCGGGCCAAAGCTGGGCTTTTACCTTCCGTTGAGATGGCAATGCTTAGTGCCCCACGGCTAACGACTGAGGGGACAAAAAATGTGCATTTTCCCGGATCATCAACTATGTTCACCAATATGTTTCGGGACAGGCAGTCCAGGTAAACCTGCTCATTTACCTGGGGATCATTGACTGCGGAAATAACCAGGAATGCTTCCTGGAGATGCTTTTCCCCGCCATATTTTTCTGGAACGATGGTCACCAGGCCGTAATCATCCAGCTTTTGTATTTCCTCAATAACTTGGGGAGATACCAGAGTAATATCGGCCCGGACGGCAAGCAAAGCCCGGACTTTCCGCGCAGCAACTTGACCGCCGCCTACAACAAGGCATTTTTTATCATGCAAGTTTAAAAAAACAGGATATAAATCTTTCATTTAGCCGCTCCCTTGTGTCCATATTAAGGAATACATTCTTCGCTTTCGAATGCTGAATCCGTTTACCGGGAGATAATTATTCGCTCACCTTCAGCTATGGTAAAAAAGTGTCGCTCATTAAGGTGATATAAAACTGCATGGAAAGAATCGTTATTTTCCAGGATATATTGTTGTAAAAAATCTCTGGAGTTTTGATCATTATCAGCCAGGCACCAGAAAGCAAAAGGCGCCTCAAAAAGAGCCCAGTCCTCGCTGATGTTCAGGGCAATAAACTGGTTGTTTGCATAATACAGTTGATCATAGGCCCGATAGAAAAGTTCCTCTTCAAGATCAACAGGTTCGATACCTTCCTGGCAGGGTGCAGCAGTTGTTCCAAAAACACGGCAGATAAGCGGCCTTGCCTGGTAAATTTGGCAGTGCTCTGATTCTTTTCCCTGATCAAGGAAAGGACAAAGCATCGTTGAATGGTCCTGGACAATGCCTATTCTATCCCGAAGCAGCTTGTTGACCTGCCAGGTCGACCAGGCATATTCCAGGTGCAGTAAAATGAAGTTAAACTCGGTATAGGACATCAGAATTGAGCCATAACAGCACTGGCTGCACCAGGTGGCACAATTGTAATTCTCCCGATCCTTTAGCAGATCATGAACCAGCCCCATACTTTCACGTGCAAAGTTATCCAGCTGCTCAGGACGGGTGAAAATATTACCTAATTTTGTAAAGTCAAAAGGAATTTTTTTTGTCATTTTCTTCCCCCGTAACCAGTTATCTTTTTTGAAATATTAAGATGTACTCGTGAACCTTGTTAACCCGAAAAACATAAGGGAAACCAAGAGGACGCAAATTGTTGTACTCGTGGCGTCGGTCCCAGATTATAATATCATCAAGGGTATAACCGATCAATTGCATTTTGTAAGCCAGATCCATGTGCAGGGGAAAAAACTGGTTTTTCTTGCGGAGATCCATTACAACAACTATGCAGTACTTCCCTTTGCCAAGGGCATTGTACACTTCTGTAAATATGCAGGAAAGCTCGTCCAGGAATTGTTGATAATCTTCTATATAGCCCAAATTATAGCCCAAACTTGAAGCTGCATTACTGTAGTTGCGCAGCTCTTTTTTGTCTGCACTCCTTGTTTCACCCAAGATGTTCCAATAAGGCGGAGAAGTTAAGCAAAAATCCACCTCCAGCGGCGATACGTAGTGTAAAAGGTTACGCGCATCATCATGGATGGCAGAAACCAGCAAATTCTTGTCTCCTTCATTTTGAAACCGATGGTGAAATAAATCAATGTAATCCCTGGAGATATCCAACCCAATTCCCCGCCGACCCATCATGCCCGCTTCCAGTAAGGTGCTCCCGCTGCCCATGAAAGGATCCAGCACCAGGTCACCGGGATGTGAAAATATTTTAATCAGCCTGTGGACCAGATGCAAGGGGAAAAGCGCAGGGTGTTTCATTTTTTTTTCCATGGAGGATTTATGAATATCATTCCAAACACTAATACTATAGCGCGTCCAAGTCTTGCCATCCAATTGATTTGTTGGGTTGTTTTTTTTCAACAAACGACTGCCCCTTTCTTGACAAATAGGACTTGTCAACCTTCACCAACCATGGCTGAACAGCTTAATTATTTTGTGATTCCCAGTCCGTTTTTTAAATCATAAACCGTAAAGGGTGGACGGTTCTGCGCTTTTTTTAACGGTCCTACGCTTCGCTCCGGAAGAGCTAGAGCCGTCGCCCTGCTTCATTTGAAAATAGTTCTGAGAAATTACTTTCTTTTATTTAAATTGTCCCTGACAGGGGTTTAATCCTTCTTTATTTGAAAAAAATAAAAGAAACCTTTTTCATTTTAGTCCATTTATAAGAGGGTTCTATAAATATGATTTATATCATCGAAGAGTACCTTGTGCAGGTTCTGTATGTTTTTATCTTATTATTGGAAATTTATGGTGCTGCGGTAATTATTTATTCAGCAACCTTTGTTTTCTGGTATTTTGCCCGTACAAGCAAAGACGGTAAATATATCCGCTTAACCCTGGCCAAGTACCTTTCCTTTGGATTGGAGTTGTTTTTAGGAGCAGAAATATTGCGAACGGTGATCAGCAGGGAAATGGAAGAAATTATGGTTTTAGCTGCTATCGTTGTATTAAGAGCCATTATGGCTTTACTTATCCATTGGGAAATTAAACAGGAAAAGGTATGACCGGTGGAATTTCATGGATTTGTTTCTTGCCTTTCCAGCTTCTTTTTAGTACAATATTTATGTAAAGATTTTGACTTTTAAAACAGTTAGGAGACCTCTTCCATGTCTACGCTTAATGAAAAAACTCGGGGTAATGTAAAGCAGAAGATGGAGATTTTGAAACAAGTTGTCCCCTTTAATATCCTTAACCAGGAGAACTTGGAATTTTTGGCTGAAAAAGCCAAGTTCGAAAGCTATCCCAAGGAAGCTTACATTTTTCGGCAGGGAGAACCTTCAAAAAGAAAACTGTTTATTATTGTTTCCGGCCGGACAAAAGTTTTTATAGCTAACGAAACTACCGGGGAGACTATTGCCGGGTATAGAAACCCCTATGATTTCTTTGGGGTGACAGCACTTTTAACGGAAGAAGAATATCCGGTTTCTGTTATTGCTCATGAAGACTTAACCTGTCTTGTGGTTTCTCATGAAAACTTAGAGTCTATTATGAGCGAAAACGCTGAATTTTCTTCGTTTTTTACTTATGAAATGTGCCGACGCTTACGAAGTCTTTACCAGAATTTCATGGAAGAAGCCCGGGAAGGCGCCTTAATCAGGGGTCTGCCTCTACGTAAAAAGGTCTCTGATATCATGAATTCCCCCCCGATAACATGCGGCTACATGGATAGTATTGAAAAAGTGGCAGAAATAATGTCCGAAAGTGATGTTTCCTCAATTGTCGTCATGGCCCCTAACGGCAATCCTTTGGGAATTATCACTGAAAAAGACCTGGTTAAAAAAGTGCTGACCCGCGACAGCAACACCATAGAGAAATTAGAAGCTCATCATATTATGAGCGAGAATCTTGTTTCCATTGCGCCCGACGAGTATTCATACCGTGCCCTATTGCTTATGGCCAAGCATAGCATAAAGCATGTGGTGGTGACTGAGAATGGCACTCTTGTCGGCGTGGTAACCATGCGTGATCTGATGCGTAGCAGGCAGTCAGGTGCCTTAAGTATCGTCAACTCCATTGAAACAAGACAGACTGTCAAAGATTTGAAAAAAACCGTTGAAGATATTGATCGCGTTTTACAGGCTTTGGTTGCTGAAAGAGCTTATGCTTCTGAAATATGCCCCCTGATAACAGAATTCTATGACCGTCTTACCCGAAAAATCATCTACCTGGCTGAGCAGGAAATGACCGCCGAGCATGGTCCCCCTCCTGCCAGGTATAGTTTCATCAACATGGGTAGTAGTGGAAGAATGGAGCAGTACTCCAGGACCGACCAGGATAACGGGATTATCTTTGAAGATTTGCCCACCGAAAAGGAAAACCTGGAGGCAGAAGAATACTTCCTGGCTTTGGGCGAAAAAATTGTTAGCGGCTTAGAAGAATCCGGGTTTGAAAGGTGCGAAGGATATATTATGGCCAATAATTCGGATTGGTGTAATTCTCTATCCCAGTGGTACCAGTTGAATAAAAATTGGCTTGATGAATTAAACCCCGAAAATATACGCAAAATGACTATATTCCTTGACTTCCGTCATATTTATGGTGCGGAAGAGCTTACTCACAAGTTAAGGAATTTTGTCAAAGAGTCATACCAGAATGCCAATACTGTGCTTCTTTTCCTGGCAGAAGATGATCTGCGTCACAAAGCACCATTAAATGTCTTCCGGCAGATTGTCACAGAAAAAACCGGTGAACACCGTAACCAGGTCAACCTAAAAGGTGCCGCCTGCGTTCATATTGTCGACTGTGTCCGACTTTTTTGCTTACGGGAAGGGATTACGGAAACTTCAACTTTTAAACGGTTGGAGGAATTGAAAAGGAAATCAATTTTGAAAAAAGACGAAATCGAATTTATTGAAGTTGCTTACGAAACCTTGATGATGTTTAGAATTCGAGAAGCTGTAGAAAAAATGAGCCGTGGGGAACAACCCGACAACTATATCAACCCTTATACATTAAGTAAAAAAGAACAATCATTACTTCGAGAATCCTTTATTGTTGTAAACCGCTTACAAAACCTGGCAGCCAAGTATTTCCGTGTTTACCAGGGTTAAGGGAGAATCACTTAAAAATGGAAGTAAGTTATTATTTTGAACCTGATTGTTATACATTAAACCGCAAAGCTCGTTTTCATTACCCTTTTCACCGACGCCTGGTAGATTTCGTGGAGAGATATTTCGGGCTCAATATGTTTAATCGGAAAATTGCCCATTCAGAAGCAGACGAGGATACCAAAAAAAAATTGGTCCAAAAAGTCCGGACCAACGGTAATCATGTTGACTGGGAGCAAAACCTTCATGATGCTTCATACGTTGTTTTTGATACAGAAACAACGGGGCTGCAGCCGTTCAAAGGAGACCGGATCATCTCCATTGCTGGCATTATTATCGAAAAAGGCGTCGTCCACCAGGACAAAACGTTTAACCGCCTGGTAAACCCCGAACGCCCTATTCCAACAACAGCCAGCCATATCACCGGGATAACAGGCTCAATGGTTACCGACCAGCCCAATATTATTAGTGTTCTGCTTGATTTTTTTTCATTTGTGGAAGGTCGAATCCTGGTAGCCCATAATGCAGCGTTTGATCTGGCTTTTTTAAATGTCGCCCTCTCTTTCTGCGCGCCCTGCAGGGTTCTTAACCCGGTTATTGACACCTATACACTGTCTAGGTGCCTTCTCCCCGATATGTTTGAATACTCGCTGGAAGGCCTGGTAAAGCGCTTTGAGATCGAAGAACATGAAAGGCATACCGCCTTGGGGGATTCGATCATGACAGCAAATATATTTGCCATGCTTTTACAATTATTGGAGCAGAGAGAGGTTTTAACATTAAACCATCTCTGTCATTTCTTTTCTTCTCAAAGAGAAGCATACAAAAAAGTTTAATGATCACCCAGCTTAAGCATAATCAAACCTGTTACAAACTTGGGATAAAAGTATGTTGATTTTTGAGGCATCCTGACCCCTTTTTCTGCATAGTTGATAATTTCTTCCACGGGAGGTTTATTGACAAAAAAGAGATATTTTGCTTCACCACGGTCAACTTTTTCCTTTGCCTCCCATTCATCCTTTATATACTCCAGCACGGGCTCTTCTTTTCTCTCTTTGTCTCCCAATCCAAAAATTCGGGAAAATATTGTCTCCTGTAAAACTACTGTATCTAACCAGGGGTATGGCTTATCAAACTGCGAATTACTATCGTTAAATATTAATTTAAAAAGTTTTTTCTTGGGGGTGTAAAGCCCAAAAACCAGGTTTTCGTCAACTGCACTGACTTGGTGATTACGAAGCCAATCTGCAAGTTGATCCTTGCTGGCTGGTTCAGGATGTTCTTCCACTTGAAACTGACTGGAAAGACCATTGATTACTTCATCAGTTTCCAAGTTGCTCCGGGTCAACAGTCGGTGTGTCGGGTAAACTAACAGCCCGGGATTGTAAATATTTACCATGGACATGAGAACGTGATCGTAACCTGGAGCTCCCCCCCCCATTTGAGCCTTTTTTTCCTGGTAAAAGTGGAACGCTGTTTCATAACGATGGTGCCCATCAGCAATAAAAAGTGACTTGTCCTGAAAAAAAGTCTGCAAATCTATAATATCCTGCTTTTCTGTTAAGATCCAGATCCTGTGTCTCTGGCCTTCTGTGTCGGCAAAATCAATTGATGGAGGCGTATCCTGTTTGATTTTGTAAAAACGCCTCTCCAGGAAAAAGTTTTCGTCCTGGTAAAGGCCAAAGATTGGACTGAAATTGGTTTCACAGTGCCGGAGCAGTTCCAGCCGGTCCGCCTTGGGTTTGCTCATAGTTTCTTCGTGAGGAATGATTTCCCTTTCTTCAAAGGAAGTTAATTTAACCCCACAAAAAATACCTTCCCGGACATACTGTTTTTCATCCAATTCAAAGTGCTGTTCATAAAGATAAAAGGCCGGTTCATCTTCCTGAACCAGAACTTTATCCTTCATCCAGGAAGAAAGAATCTCTGCAGCCCGGGTATACTTGTTGTTTTCCGGCCCATCTCCTGGAAATGTTTTTCCATACTCCAGGCGGATGATATTATAAGGGCTGAGCTGGTAAAACGTTTCCTGCATCTCCTGCTCAATAACATCATAGGGGGGAGTAATAAGCCTGGAATAATCCAAGCTTCCGTCATTTCTATAACGGATGCCTTTTATCGGACGTATCTGCACCATATCGTGTACCTCCATCTCTAAACTGCAACTGGTTAAATTGCTGTTATTTTAAACCTGGCCAGTATTGTTTGTGAAGATCAATAACTGCCTGGATAGCTTTCGATCCACGCCCTCCCTGTGATGGCCTGGAATCTTCTTCCAGGGGTAAGTTCCAGCCAGAAATCACATTAATCACGTTGTAAATGATCGATGCCTGCGCATTTACATTATATCCGCCCTCCAGGAACAAAAGCATTTTGCCGTCACAATGCTTCTCAGCACCTTCTTTTAAAAGTTGGGCCATTTTACCATAAAATTGTTTGGTCAGGTTCATGGAAGCCAGGGGGTCTCCCATGTAAGCGTCCTGCCCGGCAGAAATTAATAGCATTTCCGGCTTAAAATCATCCATCACGGGGAGGACTACCTGCTCGAACAGCTTTAAATAATCCTCATCACCGCATCCTGCCGGCATGGGAGCATTAATGGTATAGCCTTCGCCAGAACCGCGACCTATCTCTCTTAAACCGCCGGTCCCGGGATAAGCCGGGCTTTGGTGTACTGAAAAGAACAGGACTTCAGCATCATTTTCAAATACATGTTGAGTGCTGTTTCCATGGTGGACATCCCAATCGATAATCATAATGCGCTTGAGTCCATACTTTTTTTGCAAAACCCTGGCGACCACAGCGATATTGTTGAAAATACAAAAACCCATGGCCCGGTCAGGTTCAGCATGATGTCCAGGAGGCCTGACAAGGGCAAAAACCCGGTTCAACTCCCCGTCCATCACCTTGTCTACGGCATCCAGTCCCCCCTGCACTGCCAGACGGGCCACTTCATAGGTATCCTGCGTAATGTAAGTATCCATGTCCAGTTGCTTTAAGTTTTTCTGGCAGGCAGTTTCCACACTTCTAATATAATCCTCGTCATGGACCAGGGCAATTGTCTCCACAGGCGCTTTTTCCTGGGGGGTTAAAAGCTTCAGCTTGTTAAGAGCCCCTTCTTTTTCCAGTTTGTCCATAGCCGCTTCCAGCCTCTCCTTGCACTCGGGATGATAATCGTTATAGTGCAGCAGAAAATCATCATGATACACAACTCCAGTACGAATGTCTTCCATTTTTTTACCTCCTTAAATCGAAAATAATCAAGCCAGCAGATCAATAAACCTGCTGCCAACCTCCTGCCTTTTCTGCGGCAGGGATCCTGGCAGATGCACAGGCAGCAGCCGGGGCCAAGACCGGGAAGTGGAAACTTCAATACATATATTACACTTCTTTTTCCTGCACCTGGTCCTTAAGTATTCTCCAAAGAAAAGGATTTTGCTTGCGTAAAACCACAGGCTTTCCGTTCTTGTTGACAAAAGCATGGGTGGTTTCTCCCTGGACCAAAAATTCACCCGTTTCAGCATGAATGATTTCATATTGGAAGCCCAACCGAACTTCCTGGATGAAATGCAGCCGTGTAATCACTCTTAACGGATCATCATAACGAGCCGGGAGTTTATACTTACAGTACGCTTCAATAACCGGCAAAAGGAGTTCATTTTGTTCCAGGTCTTTGTAACTCATACCAAGATCTCTTAAAAATTCCGTCCGGCCGACTTCAAACCAGATGAAGTAATTGGCATAATAAACTACTCCCATCTGGTCCGTATCTTTATATCGAACCCTGACAGTTGTTTCACTCTGCTTCACGGCCCGTCTCTCCCCTCCTATAAAACTGTAGCACGCCCCCGGTAAACCAGTCCCCGCACTGTCTCCACTGTAATCAACTGACCGGTGGAAAGCTCACTGGTCGCCCCGGATGCCCCGACAATTACAGGAATGCCCAGATTTAACCCCACAATAGCAGCATGAGACGTAAGTCCTCCTGCTTCGGTAATGATGGCTGAAGACTTTTCCATGGCAGGCAGGTAATCTTTATCTGTATAGGGGGCAACTAGAATTTGGCCTTCTTTAATCTCCACCGCATCAGCAGGAGTCCTGGCGACATGCACTTCCCCGGTAACCGCTGTTTTCCCGACACCCAAGCCCTGAACCAGCACTTCCCCGACGGTATCAATGCGCATAAAGTTGGTGGTCCCCGGAACCCCCACCGGTACACCTGCTGTCAAAATAACCAAATCGCCATTCTTGATCAACCCTGCATCCAGGGCAATACTTACCGCTGTATTAAAAACTTCGTCGGTATGAAAGGTCGGTGGGGAAAGCAGGGGATAAACCCCCCAGGTCAGGGTAAGGGCTGTAGCAATCCTTTCCCTGGGAGTAACGGCAATAATCGGCGCCTTGGGCTTGTATTTGGACACCATTCGGGCAGTATGTCCTGAGTGAGTAGCGGAAATAATCGCCACTGCACCCAGTTCGTGGGCAGCTCGGCATGTAGCTGAGCTGATAGAATCGGTTACTGTTTTTTGTGCTGGAGTTTCAAGAGGAGCAAAAGCCTTCTTGTGGTCCAGGGCTATTTCTGTCCTTTCAGCAATCCGGGCCATGGTTTGGACAGCCTCCAGGGGATAGGCCCCGGCTGCAGTTTCTCCAGAAAGCATAACTGCATCGGTGCCGTCAAAAATGGCATTTGCTACGTCGCTGGCTTCTGCCCGGGTCGGACGGGGTTGGCGGATCATGGAATCAAGCATCTGTGTTGCTGTGATCACTGGTTTACCTGCCTGGTTGCAGGATTGAATCAGGCGTTTTTGAACCAGGGGGACATCTTCTGCAGGAATTTCCACTCCCAGGTCACCCCGAGCGATCATTATGCCATCGGTAACGTCCAGGATCTCTGCAAAGTTCTCCACCCCTTCGCAATTTTCAATCTTGGCAATAATCCTGATATCCGAGTTGCTTTGCTCCAGCAGCTCTCGGATAGCCAGCACATCATCAGCTCGTCTAATAAAGGATGCTGCGATAAAATCGACGCCTTGCTCAATAGCAAAATCAATATCTTGTTTATCCTCCTTGGAAATAGAGGGCAGGTTAATGGAAACTCCTGGCAGGTTTATGCTTTTGCGAGATGACAGGCGTCCGCCGTGGATTACCCTGGTTTTTACACTGCTGCCGCTGATTTCTTCAGCCTTAAGCTCAATCATGCCATCATCCAGCAAAATTCGTGCCCCGGACTTAACATCCACTGGGAAATCCGCATAAGTAACAGAGACCTTTTCTTCATCTCCCTCAACGTCTTCTGTGGTTAAAGTAAATATATCCCCTTCACGCAACATCACCTCGCCCTGAAGAAAGGTTTTAATCCTTACTTCCGGACCGCGAGTATCAACCAATATACCGACCCTTTTGCCCTGCTCTTCACTGGCTCGCCTGATTGTTTCAACCCTGGCTGCATGTTCTTTATGCTCACCATGGGAAAAGTTTAACCTGGCCACGTCCATTCCGGCACGGATCAGATCCAGGACCGTCCCGTATTCTTCTGAAGCCGGCCCAATGGTGCAAACAATTTTTGTCCGCCTCACGTTAATCTCCTGCCTCTCCTTATATTGCCAGTATTCCCGCCAGCTTGTAATCTTCCCACGAAAATGGTTTCTCGCTGCTGAAAACTTCCTGGTAAGTAGTTGTTTGAAGCTCACCTTTCCAGCAACCAACCATAACACCGCTTATGCCTGAAATCAATAGATCTACAGCCCGGGCACCCATTTTGCTGGCCAGAATCCGGTCAAAAGCGGTTGGACTGCCGCCCCGCTGCAGGTGGCCCAGGATGCTCACCCGCACTTCCATCTGGGTTAGCTCTTCGATTTCACTGGCAATATTTATGGCACTACCTGCACCTTCAGCAACCAGAATTATACTGTGCAGTTTCCCCCGCTCCACTCCCCGCATCAAACGGTTGCAGACTTCGGCCAGGTCAAATGGAACCTCTGGAACAACAATCGACTCGGCTCCTCCGGCCAGTCCGGCCAGTAGAGCTATATGCCCTGTATCCCGCCCCATCACTTCCAGCACATAAACCCGTTCATGAGAAGTAGCAGTATCCCTGACCCGGTTAATGGCATCTATAACAGTGTTCAGGGCAGTATCAAAACCAATGCAGTAATCTGTAAACGGAATATCATTGTCGATTGTTGCAGGGATGCCAATGGTTTTGATCCCGGCCTCTTCCAGCACACCGGCACCACGGAACGATCCATCCCCACCAATGACAATTAAGCCTTCAATGCCCTGTTCAATTAGAAAAGCTTTGGCCCGGCTCTGTCCTTTTTCTGTCAAAAACTCCGGTGTTCGGGCAGTACGAAGAATGGTGCCACCCCTATGAATTGTATCGGCCACTGAGCCCAGTTTCATTGTTTCAATTTCACCGTTAATCAGCCCCTGGAAGCCACGCATAATCCCATGAACCTGCAGGCCATGGAAAATGCTTTTACGAACAACAGCCCGAACGGAGGCATTCATTCCCGGTGCATCTCCACCGCTGGTCAAGACAGCAATTTTTTTCAACAGACTCACTCCATTTCGTTTTCAGTATTGACGAACTGCTGCCTTTTAATCCACCAGGTAGAGCATTTCTTTTATTAGGCTTCCATTTGCTGCACCTTTAAGCAATCCGGACCCACCAAGCTTTCAATCCGTTGGTAAAGCCTGTTATCTTCTTTTACCCAGCATTCCTGTCCGGTTAAAAGCAGCTTTTTCTTGTCTTCGAAATAAAGGTAAACAGGCATACCTCCCTGATACTCGGCCAGGACATCCTTTAAAGCCACCATATCACCGATAGGCTTTTCTCCACAGACTTTTATTAATAACTGTTTGGCTTCTTTGGGTAAAAAAGTAATATCTTTGCACAATATTTTTACGTCATCATCTTCCTTGTGATCCGACTGGCCCTGAAGGATCACAACCCGGTCCTCCTCCAGTTCGTCCTGGTAGCGCTCGTAAACATCGCTGAAAACAACAACCTCCACATCGCCTGTCAAGTCCTCTATAGTTATAAAGCACATGGGCTGCCCCTTCTTGGTATAAATTTGCCGCATGGCGCTGATAATCCCTGCAACTGACACATTTCGGCGATCCCCAACTTCAGCCAGCTCTCCCAAGGGAATTACTTGATTCACGTTATCCAAGATCAAGCGATACTGGTCTAATGGATGACCAGAAATATAAAGTCCGACCATTTCTTTTTCCAGGGTCAGCTTTTCTTTGGCGGAAAACTCCGGTAAAGGAGGAAGCTCATCTTCTGAAGAGGCCATGTTTTCTTCTTCTCCCAGGAAAGACAGCATGGTCAACTGACCGTTTAGCCGTTCTTTCTGTGCCTGTTGACCCCGGGCCAGGGCTGACTCCAGGATGTTTAAATACTGGGAGCGCAACCCTCCCAGGGAGTCAAAGGCGCCGCTTTTGATCAAGCTTTCAATGACTTTGCGGTTACAAGCCCTTAAATCAACTTTTTGGCAAAAATCATTTAATCCATTAAATTTGCCTTCTTTTTCCCGGGTATGAATAATGGTTTCAATTGCACCCCTGCCTACATTTTTAACCGCGGCCAGGCCAAAGCGGATGCGGTTTTCACCCACTACAGTAAAATTCGTATCGCTTTCGTTTACATCCGGAGGCAGGACTTCAATGCCCATACGTTTGCAGCTGGCAATATAAAGGGCTACTTTCTCGCTAGTGGACATAACCCCCGTCAATAGCGCTGCCATAAATTCCACCGGGTAGTTGGCCTTCAGGTACGCAGTCTGATAGGCGACCATAGCATATGCAGCAGCATGTGACTTGTTGAAACCATACGAAGCAAACTTGACAATCAGGTTATACAGGTCTTCGCCCAGCTTACGGTCGTACCCTGTCTTTTCTACTCCGTCAACAAATAGAACCCGCTGCTCGTCCAGGATTTCCATTTTCTTTTTTCCTATAGCCCTGCGTAAAAGGTCTGCCTGTCCCAGGGTAAACCCGGCCATCCTGGCTGCTACTTCCATAATCTGTTCCTGGTATACCATCACACCATATGTTTCCTTCAAAATGGGTTCCAGGTCGGGGTGCAGGTATTTAATGGGCTTGACACCGTGCTTGCTTTCGATAAACACAGGTATCTGCTCCATGGGACCCGGGCGATAGAGAGCAACAACAGCGATAATATCTTCAAATTTGCTGGGCTTTAATTCCCGGAGCACAGAACGCATCCCACTGCTTTCTAACTGAAACACTCCGGCAGTCTCCCCCTGGGAGAGCAGGGTAAAGGTGCTGGCATCATCCAGGGAAACATTGTTAATATCCAGGTCTGCACCTCTCAAGTTGGCCTGCCTGGCTGCTTCCCCGATAATGGTTAGCGTTCTTAAACCTAAGAAATCCATCTTTAAAAGACCCAACTCTTCCAGGTTGCCCATGGAAAACTGGGTGACTACTGAATCATCCGTGGCTTTTTGCAGGGGGACATGCTCTACCAGAGGATCACCGGCAATTACAACCCCTGCGGCATGGGTGGATGAATGCCGGGGTAAACCTTCCACAGCCATGGAGGTGTCTAAAAGCCGCCTGTATCGTTCATCGCTGTTATAAAGACTTTTTAAGTCATTATTCATTGTTAAGGCCTTTTCTATGCTCATGCCCACTTCATAGGGAATCATTTTGGCCACACGGTCTGTCTCTCCATAAGAAAAATTAAGTGCCCGGCCCACATCCCGTACAGCCAACCGGGCGGCCATGGTCCCGAAGGTGATGATCTGGGCTACCCGGTCTTCACCATATTTATCCACCACGTAGCGGATTACTTCATCACGCCGCTCGTAACAGAAATCAATATCTATATCGGGCATGGTAACCCTTTCCGGGTTTAAAAAACGCTCAAAGAGCAAGCCATAGCGAAGCGGATCAATGTTCGTTATGTTCAGGGCATAAGCTACCAGGCTTCCAGCGGCAGAACCCCTTCCGGGGCCCACCAGAATACTCTTTTCCTGGGCAAAACGGATAAAATCCCAGACAATCAAAAAGTAGCTGGCATAGCCCATCTGGTTAATGACTCCCAGTTCAAAATCAAGACGTTCCTTTATTTCCGGCGTAATTTCATCATACCTGTTTTCCAGCCCTTCCAAGCAGAGAGCTTGGAGGTACTCTTCCGCATTATTATGAGGGGCCGGGATAGTGTAAGGAGGTAATAGCATCTGGTCAAAATCAAATTCCAGTTCTACCTGTTCAGCAATCCAGGCCGTATTCTCCAGCACTTCATTAGGAAAATCAGCAAATGTTTGTTTCATTTCTTCAGAGCTTTTAAAGTAAAAGCCATTTCCTTCAAACTTCATTCGATTGGGATCGTCGACGTTCTTCCCTGTCTGAATGCAGAGCAGCACATCATGGGCTTCGGCATCTTCCTGGTCCAGGTAATGGACATCATTGGTTGCCACCAGCGGTATGCCCGCCCGCTCTCCAAGCTGGAAAAGCTTTTGATTTAAGCCATATTGTTCTTCCAGCCCCTGGTCCTGCAGTTCAAGGAAATAGTGTCCCGGTTCAAAAGTGTCCCGGTACCAGCAGGCTAGCTCATAAGCTTTTTCCCCTTCTCCTTTAAGCAGCAAGGCCGGTATTTCCCCCGCCAGGCAGGCGCTCAAGGCAAACAACCCTCTACTGTGTTCAGCCAACAGCTGCCTGTCCACCCTGGGTTTGTAATAAAAACCTTCCATATAACCTGCTGTGACCAGCTTCATCAGGTTTCTGTACCCTTCCCGGTTCCTGGCCAGCAGGACCAAGTGGTACTGGGAGTCGTCTTTTCCATGTTCTCGATCAAAACGGGTCCTTGGCGCTACATATACTTCGCAACCAATGATCGGTTTTATCCCGGCATTGCGTGCCGCTTTGTAAAATTCCACGGCTCCGTACATCACCCCGTGGTCTGTAATGGCTACAGCAGGCATACCCTGGCTTGATGCTTTCTCAACCATTTTCTTTACCCGGGTTGCCCCGTCAAGAAGACTGAATTCAGTATGATTATGCAAATGAACAAACAAGTGCTTCCCCCCGAAAGTAATATTCTCAGCTTACTTTAGAATTTCGACTTTTTTAGGTAAAACCCTTTGCCAAAATAGAAAATTTATGCTTGAACCAATCTCTCTACGGGTTATAGAAAAGCGACATAACAAACATTTTCGCCGTTTTCTTCTAAGCATTGACCGTTGAATACATAGATGTTTAAAAGAATAAACTGTTTCTACCAAATGGCAAGGAGGTGTTTTACGTGCAGGATTTCTTTACAGCTCTGGTAAGCACTTTTTTCATTGCCCTGGGAGTTCTCCTGGGCGGCAGTTTTCTTGGAGCTACAGGCATTTTTTTGCCTGGACTATCTCCACCAGCCTATACCATCCTTGATTTAGCGGAAAAGCTTAAACTTTGGGCCCTGGTAACTGCCCTGGGAGGAACTTTTACCGCATTCAAGGCCATTGAAGTAGGTTTTTTAAGCGGGCAGCCTGCAGAAATTTTTAAACAGCTGGCCCTGATTGTAAGCGCTTTCTGTGGAGCTCATCTTGGTTATCTTTTAATTAAAGGATGCTTCGGGGGGAATTAATGTGCAGCGTAGTTTGGCTATGTTTCTCATCGGTATTTTGCTGGGCCTGGTAATTATGTATTGCCTGGCCAGCAAAAGGGTGGAACAGGTCTACTGGGAAAAAGAAAGCTTAAAAGTCGAAATTTATGAGCTAACCCAGCAAATAAATATAATCCAAGAACATGGCAACGCTATCTCCCCACCTGTAGTCGAAGAGATTAAACTGGATATCCGCTTTGAGGACAATTCTTTTGTGGAGCCAGAGTTAAAACGACAAATTTATGGCCTGGTCAAAGGGCTATTGGGCCAGGAAGTGCTGGCCCTTCCTTATCCCCTGGTCCTTAATCTGCTGGAAGGACGTACCCTTGAGTTTGACGGCAAAACATACACGTTGGATGTAGAAGCGGTCTTAATCGGTGAAAAAGTGGTCTATTATATCCTGGCTGAAAAAAAGGAAAATGAAAGTTGAGCAGAACCATTGCCTCTCTTCGGGGCAATTATTTTCTTTTGCGAATAATTTTGCGAAAAAAAGCAAAGAATATCAACGTTCCCAGGATTAACCAGGAAAAAGTAAAGATCTCCTCAATCCGTTCGAAGCCAATAGCGGGAAGTTTTACCAATCCGGTTACTAAAACTAAGCTTGCCAGCAGCGAGCCAATTTCGTCAATTTTCATCAGGGAAATTCCTTTTCACCAAATTGTTTTCAATAGGGATAAAATCAGTTATAATAGGATCACGGTTTTTTTATCGGGAGGTCAAAGTGGACAACTACTTAAAATCCAATATCAAGCTTGTTCTTTTTATCTTCTCTATAATTTTATTCTTATGGGCTTTAAAAATTCTTTTTCCTGTAATTTCCCTGCTAATTGTTGCGCTGTTTATCGTCTACCTGATCAATCCCCTGGTTTCGATTCTAGTAAAATACCGCATACCTCAACCTCTAGCCGCTGTAACCGTTTTTGGCCTGTTCTTATTAATCATCGTCTCGATTATCTACTTCATCCCC
>Ga0207421_10001659_pt1 | contig 28273 bp, 31 predicted proteins | sample SodLakKL_010_SED_4_FD_187542 | JGI IMG/M metagenome (GOLD analysis project Ga0207421, IMG submission 187542) | Alkaline sediment microbial communities from Lake Tanatar, Kulunda Steppe, Russia - 8KL_010_SED (SPAdes) (version 2) | ecosystem: Environmental > Aquatic > Non-marine Saline and...
TTCCAGGCGAACTCGCGGACGATCACCACGAGCGACGAGATGCTCCAGGAGCTCGTCAACCTCAAGCGCTAGCGCAGCACGCAGGTCCCTTCGGTGCGATGCGGCGCCGGCCGTTCGATGGCGCGGCCGGCGCCGCCGCTTGCCATCATCGCCCGCGGGCGGGCTCTGGCCCGGCGAGGGCATAGGCCGTGTCGATGACGCGCGTCGGGCCTTCGACCTCGGGTGCCCACGTCGCCGTCATGGCTACCAACCCGTCGCGAAGCGCGGCGGCTCGTTGCCGGTCCGTTCTGGTCATCGCAGCCCTGGTGTCGACGGGATCGTTCACGAGGCTCAGCAACGTCGCGACGTCAACGAGATGTCGATCGCGATACGCCTGGACTCGGAGCTCCGCGTAGGCGCGCCACTTCGCGATGATCGCCCGAGCGAGAGGTGGGCGCTCGATCGCTCCACGGCGTTCGCCCAGGGTGACCTCCACGGCCTCACTATCGCGCAACACGGCACGGCCACCTGGCACTGCGACGGTACGGCCTGGCGGAACGGTTGTGAGCTCGCGACCCTCGTAGTGGTCCGGTGCGAGGAGATCGACGGCCAAGCCGGTCTTCGTGAACCGATGGGTGACGGTTCCTGTGCTCGGCGACGGGGTCATGTCGAACTCCTCGACGAGGAGGCGTGAGAGGCGCTCGAGACTGCGGTGGCGTGCCATGCTGATGTCGACGAGCACGTCGACATCAGCGGTTTGCCGCGAAGGCGTCACCCCGATTTCGTAGCAGTGCAGCCGCACCATCAGCCCGCCCACGAGCGCCCATCGTTCGTGAGTCGTCGCTGCGAGGTCGAGAAGGAAGGACCACGCGAGCGCCTCCGGCCCCTCGAGCGGGGGAAGCTGGATCACGCTCAACCGCGCCACCAGGCGTCGACTCGCATGGTGAGCTCAGCTGCGGCACGTTGGGCTCGAGGCTCGGGATCCTCGGCCAAGTCGAGCGCGACCGCGGCAATTGGCGCCACGCCGGTTGGTTTCCACACAGTCGGCTCGACCCATCGCACGACGACGGGCCCTTCCCGCGATGGGCGCAGCGGCAACGCGCGCATGAGTTGCCCACGTACCTGCCTGCTCGCGTAGATCTCGGCGTGACCATCGTCGACGAGATCGGAGCCGTGGGCGTTCGCGGCGCTTGCGCCGGTCGCGGCGCCGAAGGGGAGGACGGCGGACCGCAACGACGGGTGGAGCGAGAAGCGTTCGACGGTCGCGCGGTTGCACATCCGTCCCGCAAGCGCTGCGAGGCCGTCAGCCGCGGCGAGGCGCTGGCGTATCCGGTAGCGGGTCTTGCGCGGCACCGCGTCGAGCGGCGCAGGGTCACCGCTGAGGAGGTGCAGGACAGCCCATGCCACCGCTGGGGACCACGGGCGTCCGCCGCGGCTTGGCGGCGAGGTTCGACGCCAGCGCTCGAGCGCAGCCTCGTCGATCAACCAACGGTCCCCGAGCTTCTCTGCCGGGAGCCGTCCAGCCGCCGCGAGCTCCCGCACCCGCGAGGGGTGGAGGCCGAGCGTCTCGGCCGCGTGGGCGACGTCGGTGTAGGCCATGGTGGTAAGCGTACCCATAAGCCTCTTTCAATCAAGTGGATTATGGGCACGGCGGTACTGGCCGTTCCTGGCGTGCGTGCGAGCCGCTGGTAGGGACGTGAGAGCGGAGGGTGTCCGCTCGATCTGACGCTGCTCTGGTCAATTTGGCCCGCCGGCCCCTCCTGCGGCAGGTGGTGCGGATTCGGCGCGGGGCTGGTGTCGCGACGGCGCGACGGTGGTGAGGGTTCGGCGCGCGTGAACGGGCATATCGGACACCGAGGCGGCCGGGCAGTCGGGGCGCCGCGGGGTGGTAGGTGAACGGTGCGCTGGGACGCGCCGTCCTCTCACCAGCTCGGGGTTCGTTGCGGCCGCTCCGGCCGGTGGTGAGAGAACGGCGGTCCCGGGTGCGCCGTTGGCTCCCCACCGACCGTCGATTCGGTTGAGACGGCGGCTACGCCCGCGACAGCGAGGGCTCGACGCGCAGAGGCGCACGGTGATCCGTCAACGGCGCCGACCCCCGCGGCGGCCATCGGCCGGGCCCGTTGCCGCCGCGCTGGGCGACGCCACCATGGCAGGCATGCGACGACGGGCGATGGGGCTGGAGACCGAGTACGGCGTCGCCGTCGACGGCGCGGCGTCGCTGGCCGACGCCGCGGCGCAGACGGTGGTCGCCGCCGAGGGTCACGATCCGCACCACCACGAGCCGAGTCGCCAGCCGAGCCGGTGGCTGCCAGACGGCTCGCGGCTCTACCTCGACGCCGGCAGCCACCCGGAGCTCGCCACCGGCGAGCAGACCGACGCCGCCGATGTCGTCGCTGCGGCCCGCCGGGGCGACGACGTCGCGCAGAACGCCGCGGTCGCGGCCGCCCGCCGGCTCGGCGTGGCCGGCATCCGGCTGCTGTCGGGCACCGTCGACGCCCGCGGCAACGTCTGGGGCAGCCACGAGAACTACGAGACCCCGCAGCCGCCGCAGGCCTGGAACCGCGACAGCGTGCTCGCCGCCTACCTCGCGACCCGCCTCGTGTGGGCCGGCGCGGGAGGGCTGACCCACGACCACGTGGGGCGCTGGCGCTACGTCGTCTCCCCACGCGGCCTCGCCGTCGGCGACGACGCGGGGCCGACGAGCTCGGCGGCCCGCAAGCCGCTCATCGACCTGCGCGACGAACGGCTCGCGGGCCACGGCCACCGGCTGCACGTCACCGTCGCCGACGGCAACGCCAGCGCCGAGATCCTGTGGCTGCGCTTCGCCGTCACCGACCTGCTGCTCGGGGTGTGCGAGGACCAGTCCGAGGTGCGCGGGCGGCTCGCGTCGATCCTCGAGCTCGGCAGCGGTCAGGCCGCGGCGATCGCCCGCGACGTCGCCGACGACCCGTCGTGTGCGAAGCGCTGGCGCCTCGGCGGCCGGCTGCGCAGCGCCATCGACGTCCAGCGCATCCTCTGCGAGCACGTCGCCGAGGCGGCTCCGCGCAGTGGGCGCAACGCGGCCGACGTCGAGGTCGTCTGCGCGCGCTGGCAGCGCCTGCTCGACGGGCTCGCCGGCGACCACGACCGCGTCGCCGACACCGTCGACTGGGTGGCACGGCACCGGCTGCTGTGCCGTATCACCGACGATGGCAGCGCCGATACCCTCGGCCATCCCAAGCGCCGGGCCGCGGCGATCCTCTACGACGCCGTCGACGGCGGCTACGGCCGCCGGCTCACCCGCAGCAGCCTCCCGGTGGCCGCCCCACAGCGGCCGACGCGGGCGGCGCTGCGCGGCCGCGTCGTCGATGCGGTCCGTCGTGCCGGCGCCATCGCCGACATCGGCTGGCAGGGCGCGTCGGCTCGCGGCATGACCGTGCGGTGGCCGGATCCGCAGGTTGCCGAGGACGCCGCCACCGATGCGCTGTGCGACCGGCTGCAGCGGCCGAGGCTGCTGCCGGCGGCGTAGGCCGGGGCTGCGGCAGGCGCCAGAGGTGCGCGCACCCCGTGCGAGGACCGGCTGGCCCCCGGGGCGGGCTGGCTGAGGGGTCGGACTCGACGGGGGTCGGCCAGGCGGGGCGGGCTGGCTGAGGGGTCGGACTCGACGGGGGTCGGCCAGGCGGGGGCGGGCCTGCGAGGCGAGGGTCGGTGGTTAACCCCGGCGCGGACCGGCCGACACGGACGGTGATGCCAGGTCGCAGGATGCGACCGCATGGCCGGCCGGAGCGCCGCTGCACAGGGAGGTGCCGCGTGATTCTCGTCCATCGGCTCAAGGGCGAGCCCTTCATGGTGAACGCGGACCTCATCGAGACGGTCGAGACGACCCCGGACACGCTGCTCCGGCTCGTCGACGGCCGCCGCGTCGCCGTTGCCGAGACCCCCGCCGAGGTCGCCGCGAGGGTGATCGACTTCAGGGCCGCGATCGTGCGCGCTGCCGACGAGTACGCGGGCCCCGAGGCCCGCGCGCCCAGCCGCGCGCCGCTCACCGTCATCCCGAGTGAGCCCGAATCGCAGGACGGCTAGCCCATGGTCATGCTCGCCGCGGGCGTCGTCGCCATCTTCACCGGCATCGGGTTGGCGATGCTCATCGATGGCAACGCGCTGCTCGTGCTGCTGTCGGCCTCGTCGTTCGTCCTCGTCTTCAGCGCGACGATGGGCGCTGGGGTCATGGCCTACGGGCCCAGCGAGCTCAAGGGCCTGCTGCCGGTCATGAAGGTCGCGCTGCGCAACGAGCCCGCGAAGCTCGACGAGACGGTGACGATCCTCGCCCAGCTCGCCGACGTCGCCCGCCGTGAGGGGATGCTCTCGCTGGAGTCCCGCCTCGAGGAGGTCGAGGACGACGGGATCCGCCACGCCCTGCAGCTCGTCATCGACGGGCTCGACGCCGAGCAGGTCAAGGAGCTCATCGACATCGACCTCGAGGCCGTCGAGCAGCGGCACGCCTTCGGCATCAACTTCTTCCAGAGCCTCGGCGGCTACGCGCCGACCTTCGGCATGGTCGGCACGGTCATCGGGCTCATCAACATGCTGCAGAACCTCACGAGCCCCGAGCAGCTCGGCATCGGCATGGCGCTCGCGCTGCTCACCACGCTCTACGGGGTCATCCTCGCCAACGTCGTCTTCACCCCGCTCGGCACCCGCCTGCAGCGGCTCTCGGAGGCCGAGCTCGCCGTGCGGGAGGCCGCCCTCGACGGGGTGCTCGCGATCCAGTCGGGCGTGAGCCCGCGGATGCTCGTCGAGCGTCTCGAGACCTTCCTGCCCAAGGAGGAGCGCATCGGCTACCGCGAGCGCACCCAGAAGCCGACCGCCACGCAGAGCGCGAAGGCCGCCTGATGGCCGGACGAAGGAGCCGACGGGGCCGCGGCGGCAGCGGGGCGGGCAACGCGCGCTGGCTCACGACCTACGGCGACGCGATGACGCTGCTGCTCGCCTTCTTCGTGATGCTCTACGTGATGAGCGAGATCGACGCCAAGAAGTTCGAGATGTTCGTGCGCGGCCTCGAGGTGCCCTTCGGCAACCCCGCGATGGAGCAGCCGCCGATGCCGCAGTCCGACGGAATCGTCGGCGACATGCAGATGCCACCCGAGCTCCAGCCTGAGGCGATCCGTCTCACCGACGCGCTGCCGCGCATCCCCGAGCCGGCCACCGACGACGAGGAGCGCAAGGACCCCGAGACCCCCGAGGAGGCCGACGACGAGGAGGAGGAGCCCGACAGCCCGGACGTCCCCGAGCCGCCCGAGGAGCCGAGCGAGGAGGACCTCGACCTCGCCGACGAGCCCGACCGCGACCTCGACCAGCTGCGGGAGATCCGCGAGGCGCTCAACGTCTCGCTCACCGAGGCCGGCCACGAGCAGGCCGCCGACTACCGCATCGACGAGCGCGGGCTCGTCGTGTCGATCTCCGCCGACGACGTGCTCTTCGACCTCGGCTCGACGGTCATCAACGACGAGGGCGTCGAGGTCGTCACCGCGATCGCCGAGGTCCTCGAGGGCTATCCCAACGACATGGTCGTCGAGGGCCACACCGACGACCACCCGATCCGCCGACCCGACTACACGAACTGGAACCTCTCGACCGACCGCGCCGTGGCGGTCCTGTCGATGCTCTACGAGGACTTCGACTTCGCCGAGCAGCGCCTCGGCGCCGCGGGCTACGGCGAGTGGCGTCCGCGGGTGCCCAACGACTCCGAGGCGAACCGAGCGAAGAACCGCCGCGTCGACGTGCTCGTCGTGGCCCGAGAGGTGAGCTGAGATGGCCCAGACGATGGAGGAGGCCCGCCGGGCCCAGCAGGCCGGCGCCGACGAGGCGACCGGCCAGGCCCAGGCCGCGAAGGCCAAGCGCGGCAAGAAGCTCAAGGTCAAGAAGGGCAAGGGCAAGGCCGAGGGCGAGCCCGGCGCCGAGGGTGAGGCCGCGGCCAAGCGCAAGCTCGGGCCGAAGAAGCTGCTCCTGCTCGCCGTGGCCCTCGCGGCGATCGCCGCGGTGGCCACGTCGGTGCTGCTGCCCGGCGAGGACGCCGACGCCGAGCCCGAGGAGGGCGCGATCCTCGAGGTCGCCCAGCTCACCGCCAACCTCGGCGGGGAGGAGCTGCGCTACGCCCGCGTCGGCTTCGCCGTCGTCGCCGCCGCCGACGTCGAGACCAGTGAGGTCGAGCGGCGCTTCCCGCTGCTGCAGGACGCCGCGATCAGCCAGATCGGCGCGATGACGCCCGAGGAGCTCCACGGCGAGGAGGGCATCGACCGGCTGCGTGAGGCGCTCACCGAGCGGGCGCGCGAGATCTACCCCGACGGGGAGGTGCTGCGGGTGGCGATCACCGAGCTCCTCGTGCAGTAGCGCCCCGCGCCGGCGGCGAATCCCCGGCGCGGCGGGGGATCGCGGCCCCCGCGCGCGGCGGTGACGCCAGCCGGGCGCGCCTGGCTGACGACGAGGGTGACACGCCGTGCTTCAGCGGCGCGCGGTCGTGCCGACGGTGATCGGTGACCACCCGCACGCACGGCATAGGGAGCGCAGTGAGCACCCTCCAGGCTCGCAGCACCGCCGAGGCCGAGGTCGCGCGGTTCGACTTCCGCCGACCGAGCCTGCTCGGCCGCGAGGACGTCCGCGGCCTCGAGCTCGCCCACGAGGTCTTCACCCGGCGGCTCGCCAGCCGCTGGGGCGGGCTCGTGCGCGCGCTCGTGCAGGCCGAGCCGCTCGCGGTCGACCAGGTGCCCTTCGACGACTACACCCGCTCGATGCCGACGCCGAACATCGTCGGGACGGTGGCGATCCCGCCGCTGCCCGGCGCGGCGCTCATCGAGATGAACCCGCAGTTCGTCCTCCTGCTCGTCGACCGGCTCCTCGGCGGCGGCGGCAGCTTCGCCTCCGCCGAGGACCTCCAGCGCCGGCCCTCCGAGCTCGAGGCGGTGCTCGTCACCGACCTCCTCGAGCACGCCGTCGCCGCCCTGGCGGACTCGCTGACCGGGCTGTGCGACGGCGCCGAGCTCCTCGGCGTCGAGTACAACCCCCACCACGTCCAGGTCGCCGCGCCCTCGGACATGGTGCTCATCCTCACCTACCGGTTCGGGCTCACCCAGGGCCTCGAGACCGAGGGGCTGGTGAGCATCTGCTACCCGACGGTGACGCTCAAGCCGATCCTCGACCAGCTGTCGACCTCGGTGGCCGGCGCGCGGCTCAACGGCACGAACGCCGCGAACCAGCAGGTGTTGCTCGACCGCCTCGAGCGCGCCGACGTCGACCTGCGGGTGCGGCTGCGCGACTCGGTGGTGCCCGCCGCCGACCTCACCTCGCTCGCCGTCGGCGACGTGCTGCGCCTCGACCACCGCGTCGGGCAGACCGTCGAGGGCGTGGTCGGCGACGCCGTCGTCCTCGAGGGCCACCCCGGCCGCCGCGGGCGCCGCCTCGCCCTGCAGGTCACCGACCTCGTCATGCCGCGGCGTCCGCTCGACCTCGCCGACCCCGAGCCCGAGGCCTCCGCCGAGGAGCCCTCCGGCGACCTGCCCGCCCAGGCCGAGCCCGCCCCCTCCGAAAGCCGCGCCCGCGACCGTGAGAGGAGCCTCGCATGAGCCCTCCTGACCCCACCGCCACCGTCGACGCCGCCCCGGTCGACTACCCCGACCTCGGGCCGGGCACCGCCGAGGGCGGCCACGCCGACCCCCAGCTGCTCGCCGACGTCAACCTCGAGGTCACCGTCGAGCTCGGCCGGGTGCGGATGAAGGTCCGCGACCTGCTCCAGCTCACCGACGGCAGCGTCGTCGAGCTCGACCGCGCCGCCGGCGCGCCGGTCGACGTCCTCGTCAACGGCAGCATCGTCGCCCGCGGCGACGTCGTCGTCGTCGACGACGAGCTCGGCGTGCGGATCACCGAGCTGCTGCGCTCAGCCTGATGGACGCCACCGGCATCGACGTCGTGACGCGGCTGCTGCCGTCGCTCGCGCTCATCGTCGGGCTGCTGCTGCTCGTCCGGCGCTGGGCCCAGCGCAGCGCCCGCAGCAACGGCGCGGGCATCACCGTGCTCGCCCGCGCCGGGCTCACGAAGGGCGCGATGGTCGCCGTCGTCGAGATCAACGACCGGCGCTACCTCGTCGGCGCGAGCGAGCACGGCGTCTCGCTGCTGTCCGAGCTCGACGACGGCGAGGAGACCGCCGAGAGCCTCATCGGTGCGCTCGGCGCGACGGCCACGACCTCGGAGGGGCACGCCGCTGGCGCGAGCCCGGCGGGCCTCAACGGCGCCGAGATCGACCTCGAGGCCGCCACGGGGGCGGCCGCACCGACCGCCGGGCGCAAGGCGCGCGCCGGCGGCGGCCTGGCCCACGCCCACCAGCTCTTCTCGACGGCCAAGGATGCGCCGTCGGCCACCACCCTGCGCGATCGGCCACGGATGGGTCCGATCGACCGTCTGCGTCACATGACGGTCAGAACCCATCTCGAGAGGCCGATCCGTGCGCCCCGCGCCTGACCGCGACGCCGCGCGGTCCGCCGCGCGGCCGCTCGCCCGCGACGACGCCGGCGGGCCCGCACGGCCGCTCGCCCGCGATGAGCGCCTCCTCGGGCGCGAGCTCGCCGCGCGGTTCGACGAGGAGCCGGCCGAGCCCTCGACCGCGCAGAGCCGCGGGGGGCTGGCCGCGGCGGTGCTGCTCGTCGTCTTCCTGCTCACCCTGCTCGCCGCCGCGCCCGCGCAGGCGCAGCTGCCGCCGGACGTGCCGGTGCCGGGGCCGCTGCCCCCCCAGGGCGAGGCCCCGCCGCCGGGCTCCGACGACAGCCTCGTGCCCGAGGTGCCCGACGTCGTCGTCAGCGTCGACAGCGAGGACGAGACGCTCTCGCGCACCGTCGTGCTCGTCCTCCTGCTCACCGTCGGGTCGGTGGCGCCGGGGCTGCTGCTGCTCATGACGACGTTCACGCGGTTCATCATCGTCCTGGGGCTCACCAAGCAGGCCCTCGCGGTGCAGACCGTGCCGCCCGCGCAGGTGCTCGCCGGCCTCGCGCTGTTCTTGAGCCTCTTCGTCATGGCCCCGGTGCTCACCGAGGTCAACGAGGAGGCGGTGCAGCCGCTGCTCGCCGGCGAGGTCAGCCAGGAGGAGGCCTTCGAGGCCGGCTTCGCCCCGCTGCGTGACTTCATGCTCAGCCAGACCGACGAGGGCGACCTCATGCTCTTCGTCGACCTCGCCGGCGGCGAGCGGCCCGACAGCTTCGAGGAGGTCTCGGCGACGACGCTCATCCCCGCGTTCGTGATCTCCGAGCTGCGCACCGCGTTCATCATCGGCTTCGTGATCTTCGTGCCGTTCCTCGTCATCGACCTCGTCGTCGCCGCGGTGCTCATGTCCCTGGGGATGGTCATGCTGCCGCCGGTGTTCATCTCCCTGCCGATCAAGCTCCTGCTCTTCGTCCTCGTCGACGGCTGGGGGCTCGTCGTCGGCTCCCTCGTCGGCTCCGTGTCCGGGATCGGCTGATGCCCAGGGGAGTGGTGTGCCCATGACCGACGCCCAGGTCCTCGACATCATCACCGGGGCGCTGCGGATCGCGATGATCCTCGCCGGGCCCGTCCTCGTCGTCGCGCTCGGTCTCGGCGTGACGATCTCGCTCATCCAGACGGTCACCCAGATCCAGGAGCAGACGCTGACGTTCGTGCCCAAGCTCATCGGCGTCGGGCTCATCGCCGTGCTGCTCGGCAGCTGGATGATCCGCGAGACCGTCAACTGGGTCACCGCGCTGTGGAGCCAGATCCCCTCGATGGTGTGAGGCCGTGGAGCCGCTGACCGTCTCGCTGGACCCGGCCTGGACCGCCGGGCTCTTCCTCGCGATGACGCGGGTGGCGGCCTTCGGGCTGGCCACGACGATCCTCGGCACGTTCATGCCGATCCCCGCGCGGATGATGCTCGGCGCCGGGCTCGGGCTGTTCTTCGCCGAGCCCTTCCTCGGCTCGCTCGCCCCGCTCGCGCTGCTCGGCGCCGGGCTCGTCAACGCCATCGTCGGCGCGGCGCTGGGGTGGATGGCCACGGTGATGCTCCAGAGCTTCTTCGTCGCCGGGGCCTGGCTCGACATCCAGTCGGGGCTGTTCGCCGCGGTGATGATCGACCCGACGATGGGCGACCGCGCCGGGGTCTACGCGCGCTTCTTCAACTGGATCGGCTTCGCGCTCTTCAGCGTCCTCGGCGGCTGGATCCTCCTCGTGCGCGGGCTCGCCTTCAGCTTCGACGTCATCGCCCTCGACGGCGGGCTCGGCTTCAACCCGGGCGCGCTCGCCGAGACCGCCCTCGACCTCATCGGCCGGGTCATGGTCGCGGGCATGGAGCTCGCGCTGCCGGTGGCCGCCGCGCTCTTCCTCGTCGAGGTCACCCTCGGCATGGCCAGCCGCTTCAGCCCGCAGACGAACATCTTCATGCTCGGGCTGCCGCTCAAGCTCCTCGTGAGCCTCTCGCTCGTCTCGGTGACGATCATGCTCTTCCCCGAGGCGATGGGCGGCGTCCTGTCGATCTCCGAGCGGGCGATCGGCCAGACCCTCGAGGCGCTGCTGCCCGCCGGGTGAGCCGTCGGCGACGACCCGTGCGGGCGCCCGTCCGGCCCGGCCGGCGGCCGCGGCGCCGACGATCTCGCCGGCGGCGTTAAGCCCCGGTCGTCGCCGGCCGACGGGGGGAGCAGCGCACCCGACGGAGCGGTGTGCGCGCGACCACGGCCACGGACCGGCCCGGGGAGCGACGGCGCCCGCCGCCGCGACGTCGGAGAGGTCCTGTGAGCAAGAAGGACGAGAAGACCGAGAAGGCCACTCCGCAGCGCCGCAAGAAGGCGCGCGAGGAAGGCCAGGTCGCCCGCAGCCAGGAGGTCGGCGTCGCCGGCTCCCTGCTCGTGGCCGCGTTCTTCATGCAGGTCTTCGCCCCGGGTGCCGCCGAGACCTTCCAGGAGGAGACCGCGCTGCTGCTCGGGCAGACGACGGGGGAGTACCTGCCGGCCGAGCGCGTCTCCGGCGCCGTCGGCCGCCTCGTCGTCGCCGTCGTCGTGCCGGCGATGGGCCTCGCGACCGCCTTCGCGCTCTTCTCGGGCTTCAGCCAGGTCGGCTTCAAGCCCTCCTGGAAGGCGGCGAAGCCGAAGCTCAAGCGGCTCAACCCCAAGCAGGGCATGGAGAAGCTCAAGCCCGCGAAGGCCAGCTGGGAGCTCGTCCGCGCGCTCACCAAGCTCGGGCTGCTCGGACTCATCGTCGCCGGGCCGCTGCTGGGCTGGGCCGACCAGATGCAGGGGCGCAGCCTCGGCCACGGCGTCGCCGAGGCCCTCGACCAGGCCTGGGCGCTGCTGCTGCGCGCGATGCTGCTCGCCGTGGCCGTCGCCGTCGCCGACTTCGCGTGGCAGCGCTGGAGCCACGAGAAGAAGCTCAAGATGGCCAAGCACGAGGTCAAGCGCGAGCACAAGGACACCGAGGGCGACCCGCAGATCCGCCAGATGCGCAAGCGCAAGGCCGCCGAGCTCAGCCGCAACCGCATGCTCACCGAGGTCGCCCACGCCGACGTCGTCGTGACCAACCCGACCCACCTCGCGGTGGCGCTGCGCTACGGCGAGGGCGACGCCGCCCCGCGTGTCGTCGCCAAGGGCGCCGACCACCTCGCCGCGCGCATCCGCCACATCGCCCACCGCCACGGGGTCACCGTCACCGAGGACCGCGCGCTCGCGCGGTCGCTGTACCGCCGCTGCAAGCTCGACGCCTACATCCCGGCGGCGCTCTATGAGGCCGTCGCCGTCGTCCTCGCCATGGCCTACCGCCGCCAGGGCCGTCACCCCGCCGGAGCGCGCGCCTCATGAGCGACCCCAACGCCCTCGCCGGCCCCGCCCGATTGAGTCAGGTGGGCTTCCCGCTGCTCGTCATCGGCGCGGTGCTGATGATGGTCGTGCCGATGCCGACCCAGGCGATGGACTTCCTGCTCGCCGGCAACATCACCCTGGCGATCCTCATCGTCCTCGCGGTCATCAGCCTGCGCGACTCCCTCGACCTGTCGGTCTTCCCGTCGCTGCTGCTCATGACGACGCTGCTGCGGCTCGCCCTCAACGTCTCGACGACGCGGCTCATCCTCCTCGACGGCTACGCCGGGCGGGTCATCGAGACCTTCGGCGGCTTCGTCGTCGGCGGCTCGGTCGTCGTCGGCCTCGTCGTCTTCCTCATCCTCATCATCGTGCAGTTCGTCGTCATCACCAACGGCGCGGGGCGCGTGGCCGAGGTCGCCGCGCGCTTCACCCTCGACGCGATGCCCGGCAAGCAGATGGCCATCGACGCCGACCTCTCCGCCGGCGTCATCGACGAGGGCGAGGCGAAGAACCGCCGCAAGCGCATCAACGAGGAGTCGGAGTTCTTCGGCGCGATGGACGGCGCGTCGAAGTTCGTCAAGGGCGACGCGATCGCCGGGATCATCATCGTCGTCATCAACCTCATCGGCGGCTTCGCCATCGGCATGCTCCAGATGGGCATGACCTTCGAGGAGGCCGTTGCGACGTACTCGCTGCTGACGATCGGCGACGGGCTCGTCAGCCAGATCCCGGCGCTGCTCATCTCGCTGTCGGCGGGCCTGCTCGTCACCCGTGTCGGCAGCGAGCGCGACCTCGGGCCCACCCTCGGACGCCAGCTGCTGGGCAACCCCGGACCGCTGCGCATGGCCGCCCTCGTCGTCGCCGGCCTCGGGCTGTTGCCGGGGCTGCCGACGATCGTGTTCTTCGGCATCGGCGCGGTGCTCTACCTCCTGTCGGCCAAGGCCGTGGCCGACCACGCCCGCGAGGTCGCGCCCGACGAGGCCGACGACGCCGCGCCGAAGGTCAACGCCAACCCCGAGGACCCCGAGGCGCTCATCGGCCAGATGCGCGTCGAGCCGCTCGAGCTGCACCTCTCCTACGACATCCTCGACCTCATCGACACCCAGCGCGGCGGTGACCTCCTCGAGCGGGTGCGGGCGCTGCGCCAGCAGATCGCCATGGAGCTCGGCGTCGTCATGCCGTTCGTGCGCACCCGCGACGACGTGAGCCTGCCGCCGTCGACCTACCGGATCCTCCTGCACAACGTCGAGGTCGCCCGCGGCACCGCGCCGCTCGACCGCGCGCTCGCGCTGCCCGCCGGCGATGGCAGCGAGCTGCGGCAGATCCGCGGCGAGGAGACCGTCGAGCCGGTGTTCGGCCTCCAGGCCTTCTGGATCCCCGAGGGCGCGCGCTCCTCGGCGGCGGCCACCGGCGCGACGGTCGTCGACCGCTCCGCGGTGCTCGTCACCCACCTCGCCGAGATCGTCCGCAGCCACGCCGCCGAGCTGCTCACCCGCCAGCAGGTGCAGATGCTCGTCGAGTCGTTGCGCGTCGACGAGCCGCTGCTCGCCGGGGAGGCCGGCGGCGAGCAGCTCTCCTACGCCCAGCTCCAGGAGGTCCTGCGCGGCCTGCTCGAGGAGCGCGTGCCGATCCGCGACGTCGGGCGCATCCTCGAGGCCGTCGCCAACCGCGCCCGCGAGACCCGCCAGCCCGAGCAGCTGCTGTCCGCGGCGCGCGTGGCGATCGGCCCGGCGATCGTCGGCCGCGTCGCCCCCGAGCGCAAGCTCGCCGTGGCCACCCTCGACCCCGCCTTCGAGGGCGCGCTGCACGAGCTGCTGCGCGACGTCGACGGCACCCTGCACCTCGCCGTCGACCCCCAGCGCCAGCAGGCCATCGTCGACGGCGCCCAGTCGGCGGTCGCGGTTGCCACCCGCAACGACCTGCCGCCGGCGCTCGTCGTGAGCCAGATGCTGCGCCGGCCGCTGCACCGGCTGCTGTCGGGCGCCGGCGTCGACCTCGCCGTCCTCGCCTACCCCGAGCTTCCCGGCTACCTCGAGCTCAACCAGATCGGAGTGATCGGAGATGCGCATGTCGAAGCGTGAGCGCCGCGCGCCCGAGCCCGACATCGCCGTCATCGAGGGCGCGACCGCCGAGTCCGCGCTCGCCGAGGTCAGCCGGCGCTTCGGCTCGCGCGCGGAGATCGTCGGCGCGAGCAAGGTCCTGCGCGGCGGCATCGGCGGGTTCTTCGCCAAGGAGCTCATCCAGGTGCGCGTCCGCCTGCCCGGCGAGGGCGCCCCGTCGGCCCCGGACTCGCCGGCCCCGGACTCGCCGGCCGCGGACTCGCCCGCCGCGGACTCGCCCGCCGCGGACCTGCCGGCGCCGGACCCGTCGGCCGCGGCCGCGGGCGCTCCGGCCGAGGGCCGGCCCGCCGCCGCTCAGGCGCGGCAGGAGCAGGCCCCCGCGGCGCGCTCGGGGGCGGTCCCGGCGGTCAACCGTCTGCTGAGCTCGCTCGCCGACAGCGTCGACGAGCAGGAGCGCGGCTTCGCCGACGCGCTGCGCCGCCAGCTCGCCGACGCGCCGCGGCTCGATCCCGCTGGCGCCCCGGCGGCGGCCCCCGCCGAGGCCCCAGACGTGCCGCAGGCCGCTGCGGAGTCGCCGTCGCCTGCTGCGGAGGCGTCGTCGGCCGCCGCGAGCGCGCCGCGTCAGGCCGCCGAGGCCGCCGAGGCCGCCGCCGAGGAGCCGGTGGGGACCCAGCCGCTCGCGCCCGACCCCGTCGCGCCGGCGGCCACGGCCCACTCCCGCCCGGCGCCCCGCCCGCGCGTGGCCAGCGTCGAGGAGCGCCTCTCCGCGGCCGAGCGTGAGGCCGCCAGCGCCCGCGCCGAGGCCGCCGCGCCCTGGCGCTCGGAGCCTGCGATCCGCCCCGCGCCGTGGCTCGAAGCCGCCCCCGCCGCGGCGTCGGCTCCGGCGCCCACCGCCGCGCAGCCCACGGCCCCGGCGCCCACCGCCGCGCAGCCCACGGCCCCGGCGCCCACGGCCCCGGCGCCCACCGCCGTCGCGACGGGTGGCCCGGCGGCGGGCATGGCGCTGCGTGCCGCCGCGGGCAACGCCGGCGGGGGGATCGAGCCCGCGCCGCAGACCGCGGTGCGCGCCGCGGTCGCTGCCGCCGCCGCGCGGGTCGGGGTCGCCTCCGCCCAGGCCGCCGGACCGCCGGCGACGGCCGACGTCCCGCCCGCGCCCAGCACCCGGCCGCCGTCCCCCTCAGCCGCGAGCGCGGCGCCGCTGCCCCCGGAGCCGGCGCCCGTCCCGCAGGCCCCGCCGACGGCTCCTGGCGCTGCGGCGGTGCGCTGGGACCCCGCCGTCCTCACCGCCCTGGGCCTGCCCGACCTCGTCGCCGACGCCCTCGGCGGCACCGCCCCCGACGACGACCTCGGGTGCCTCGCCGCGCTCGCGAGCGCGGTCGCGCCGCTGTGCCGGCCGCTGCCCGCCGGCGTCTCGCTGCTCGTCGGTCCCCGAGCCGGCGCGCTCGCCGGTGGCCTCGGCCTGCCGGTCGTCAGCCACAAGGGCCCCGCACCAGCCGAGGGGGCGATCGCCGCAGAGGTCGGCGGCAGCCGCCGCGACTGGATCGCCTGGAACCGCGGACGGCGCTGGCTCCACCTCGTCGTCGGCGGGCGCGGCTGGGAGGCCCTCTGCGACGAGGACCCCCTCGCGGTGTCCTGGAGCCGCCCCGAGGACCTGCCCGCCGCGCTGGCCCTCGCCGCCGAGCACGGCCTCGTCCTGGGCTACGACGGCTCGAAGGCGCAGCCGCGCCGCGCCGTGGCCCTCGACGTCGCGATCGCCGTGCGTGACCTCCTGCCGCGGCCATGAGGACCGGGCCGCTCCGCCGCGTCGCCGGCACGATCGGGCTGCTCGCCCTCGCGCCGACGGGCTGGCTGCTCGCCAGCGGCCAGCTCACCGTCGTCGAGGCCGCCTGGCGGGGGGCGATCACCCTCCTGCTCGTCTCGCTCGTCGGCCGGGTCGCCGGCTGGTTCGTCGAGGCGCTCGCGCTCAGCGTCCAACCGCCGAGCGAGGGTGCCGCCGAGGCCTCGACGGTCCCCTCCGAGGCGCCTCCGGCCTACGCCCGCCGGCGTGAGGACACCTCAGCGCGCCAGGCGGCGACGTCGGGCAACGAAGTCGACGACGAACGCTGAACTCGCCTGCTCGGTGGTCGACAGAAGCCGCAAGCGCGCCACGTCGCCACCCAGCTGAGGGGAGTACCGGCATGAGCGAGATCGACGAGGTCGTCGGAGAGTTCCTCACCGAGAGTCGAGAGAACCTGGAGGAGTACGACGCCGATCTCCTCGTCCTCGAGGCTGATCCCGGCGACGCCGAGGCGCTCGCGCGGGCGTTCCGCAACCTCCACACCATCAAGGGCACCTGCGGCTTCCTCGGCTTCAGCAAGCTCGAGGCCGTCGCCCACGCCGGCGAGACGCTGCTCGGGCGGCTGCGCGACGGGGAGCTGCAGGTCGACCGGCCGATCGCCGACGCGCTGCTCGCGATGGGCGACGCGGTACGGGCGATCCTCGGCGCGATCGAGGACGACGGCAGCGAGGGCGGCGGGGACTACCGCGAGCTCATCGCCAACCTCACGGCCCTGGCCGAGGGCGGGGAGCCGGTCGCCGCCGACCCCGCGGAGGCGCAGGCGGCGGCCACCGCGCCGACGACCGCGGCGGAGGCCGTGGCCCAGGAGCCGGCCACCGACGGCGACGCCATCGAGGGCGGTGACGGCCGCTCGGTCGAGGGCCCGCTGCTCGGTGAGCTGCTCATCGAGGAGGGCAAGGCCACGAGCGAGCAGGTCGGCTTCGCCGCGCTCGAGCAGGACCTCGGCGACGACCGCAGGATCGGCGAGATCCTCGTCGAGGAGGGCGGCGTGGCCGAGGAGGACGTCGAGCAGGCCCTGAGCGCGCAGGCCAAGGCCCGCGCCTCCGGCGACTCGACGATCCGTGTCGACGTGGGGCTGCTCGACGGTCTCATGAACCTCGTCGGCGAGCTCGTCCTCGCGCGCAACCAGATCGTCCAGCTCGCCGGCAGCGAGCGCGACTCCGCGCTCTTCGGCGTCGCCCAGCGCCTCAACCTCGTCACGACCGAGCTGCAGGAAGGGGTCATGCGGACCCGGATGCAGCCGATCGGCAAGCTCTGGCGGCGCATGCCGCGCGTCGTGCGCGACCTCGCCGCGATGTGCGAGAAGGAGGTCGCCGTCGACCTCGAGGGCGAGAACACCGAGCTCGACAAGGGCATCCTCGAGGCCATCGGCGACCCGCTGACCCACCTCGTGCGCAACGCCGTCGACCACGGCATCGAGTCGCCCGAGGACCGCCTCGCCGCGGGCAAGCCCCGCCAGGGCCACCTCCTGCTGCGCGCCTTCCACGAGGGCGGGCAGGTCGTCGTCGAGATCCGCGACGACGGCGGCGGCATCGACGTCGCCAACGTCACCGCCAAGGCCGTCGAGGCCGGGCTCGTCACCGCCGAGCAGGCCGCGACGCTCGGCGAGCGCGAGGCCCTCAACCTCCTCTTCACCGCGGGCTTCTCCACCGCCAAGGCGATCACGAAGGTCTCCGGGCGCGGGGTCGGCCTCGACGTCGTCGCCCGCAACATCCACGAGGTCGGCGGCACCGTCGACGTCGTCAGCGAGAAGGGCGTCGGCTCGACGTTCAAGGTCAAGATCCCGCTGACCCTCGCGATCATCCCCGCGCTCGTCGTCGGCAGCGGCGAGGACAGCTTCGCGATCCCGCAGGTCAACCTCGTCGAGCTCGTCCGCCTCGAGGGCTCCGACGCCCGCAAGGGCATCGAGTACATCCACGGCGCGCCGGTGCACCGCCTGCGCGGGCATCTCCTGCCGCTGGTCTACCTCGACGAGCAGCTCGACGAGCTCGACCTCGGCCACCGCGACGTCGTCGGCGAGGGCGAGGGCGAGGAGGGCGACCTCGTCCGCAACATCGTCGTCCTCAACGCCGACGGCCAGCAGTTCGGCCTCGTCGTCGACGACATCCACGAGACGCAGGAGATCGTCGTCAAGCCGCTGTCGACCCAGGTCAAGCACATCCCGCTCTTCGCGGGCTCGACGATCATGGGCGACGGGCGCGTCGCGCTCATCCTCGACGTCCTCGGCGTCGCCCAGCAGTCGAAGGTCGTCACCGAGGCCGGCGACCGTGGCTTCGGCGACGCCGCCGCCCAGGCCGAGAGCGAGACCGAGCAGCAGGCGCTCCTGCTCGTCGGCCTCGGCGAGGAGCGCCGGGTGGCGGTGCCCCTCGCCGACGTCGCCCGCCTCGAGGAGATCAAGCTCGACGACATCGAGCGCTCCGGGCACCAGGAGGTCGTGCAGTACCGCGACGAGATCCTGCCGCTCGTGCGCCTCGGCGGGGTCATGGGCTACCCCGAGGCGGAGCCGCGCGAGGACGGCGGGCTCGACGTCGTCGTGCACCGCCGCGGCGAGCGCACCGTCGGCGTCATCGTCGGCCAGGTCCTCGACATCGTCGAGGAGCAGGTCGACATGGGCGACGTCGCCGAGGCCGGCGCGATGCGCGGCTCGGCGGTCGTCAAGGGTCGGGTCACCGACGTCGTCGACCTCGCCGAGGTCGTCGACCGCGGCGCCGGCGACCGGGTCGGTCTGCTGAGTGGAGGGTTCTGATGGCTGCCAACCTGTACTGCACGTTCCGTCTCGACCGGCACCTCTTCGGCATCGAGGTCGAGCGGGTCCAGGAGGTCCTGCGCTCGCAGTCGCTGAGCCGCGTGCCGCAGTCGAGCGAGGTCGTCGAGGGCCTCATCAACCTCCGCGGTCAGATCGTCACCGCGATCGACCTGCGACGCCGCCTGCACCTGCCTGAGCGCGCCGACGGCGAGGAGCCGATGAACGTCGTCGTCATGACCGACGACGGGCCGCTGTCGCTGCTCGTCGACGAGATCGGCGACGTCGTCGAGGTCGAGGACGACACCTTCGAGGTGCCGCCCGAGACCGTCACCGGCGTCGCCCGCGAGCTCATCAGCGGTGCCCACAAGCTCGAGGGCCAGCTCCTGCTCCTGCTCGACACCGAGCGCGCGGTGGCGCTGCCGGCGATGACGCCATGACCCCGCTCGAGGAGGGTTCGCGGGCCCTCGTCGTCGACGACTCGCGCGCGACGAGGCGCATCCTCGGGCGCATGCTCGCCGAGATCGGCTTCGCGGTCACCGAGGCGGAGAACGGCAAGGAGGCGCTGGCCACCCTCACCGCCGACGAGCAGCCCTTCGACCTCGCCCTCGTCGACTGGAACATGCCCGAGGTCGACGGCATCGAGCTCGTCAAGGCGATCCGCGCCGACGCGGCCTTCGACGGCCTCAAGGTGCTCATGGTCACCACCGAGGCCGACATCGACCACATGATGATCGCGCTCGACGCCGGCGCCGACGAGTACGCGATGAAGCCCTTCACCGCCGCGGTCATCCGCGAGAAGCTGGCCCTGCTCGGCATCGGCGAGCCGGTCTGATGGGGGCCACGCGCGTGCTCGTCGTCGACGACTCCGTCGTCGTGCGCAAGCTCGTCACCGACGTCATCAACGCCGAGGACGACCTCGAGGTCGCCGGCACCGCGCCCAACGGGCGCATCGCCCTGGCCAAGGTCAACGACCTCGCCCCCGACGTCGTGACCCTCGACGTCGAGATGCCCGACATGAACGGCATCGAGGCGCTGCGCGGGCTACGCAGCAGCCACCCGCGCCTGCCGGTCGTGATGTTCTCCACCCTCACCGAGCGCGGGGCGCAGATCACCCTCGAGGCGCTCATGCTCGGGGCGAAGGACTACGTCACCAAGCCCGCGAACGTCGGCAGCGTCACCGAGGCCAAGGAGGCCGTGCGCGCCGAGCTCGTCCCGAAGCTGCGCTCGCTGTCGGGCAAGCCCGAGACGATGCGCAAGGCCGCCGCCGCTGCCCCGCGGCGACCCGCGGTCGGGCGTCCCGCCGCCCCGCCGGCGAAGCCGGCGGGCCCCGTCGAGGTCGTCGTCTTCGGGGTCTCCACCGGCGGGCCCAACGCCCTCGCGAAGGTCATCCCGGCCCTGCCGCGCGACCTCGGCGTGCCGGTCCTCGTCGTCCAGCACATGCCGCCGCTGTTCACCGGCCTGCTCGCGGGCCGCCTCGACGCGGCCTCCCCCCTCGACGTCGCCGAGGCCAGCGACGGGCTACGCCCCAAGCCGGGGCAGGTCCTCGTCGCCCCCGGCGACCACCACCTCGAGGTCGGCAGCCGCGGGGGCATGCCGATCCTCCACACGACGAAGGGGCCGCTGGAGAACTCCTGCCGCCCGGCCGCCGACGTCCTCTTCCGCAGCGCGGCGAAGGTCTACGGCGGTGGTGTCCTCGGCGTCGTGCTCACCGGGATGGGTCACGACGCCCTGCGCGGCGCCAAGGACGTCGTCGAGGCCGGCGGGCGGGTGATCGCCCAGGACGAGGCCACGAGCGTGGTCTGGGGCATGCCCGGCGCGCTCGTCGAGGCGGGCCTGGCGCACGCGGTCCTGCCGCTCGACGGGGTCGCCGACGAGGTCGCCCGGCGGGTGGCCGCCTCGGCCAAGGCGGGTGCGCGATGAGCACCGTCGCCTCCGCCGACTTCGACTACATCGCCGCGCTCGTGCGTGACGAGGCCGCGATCGTCATCGAGCCGAGCAAGGCCTACCTCGTCGAGTCCCGCCTCTCGCCGGTGGCCCGCCGCCACGGCCAGGGCTCGATCGCCGAGGTCGTCAGCCGGCTGCGCAACGGCGACCGCAAGCTGCGCACCGAGGTCATCGAGGCGATGACGACGAACGAGACGTCGTGGTTCCGCGACGTCCACCCCTTCGAGGCGCTGCACCGCCACGTCATCCCCGAGCTCGTCAAGCGCCGGAGCCAGCGCCGCCAGATCACGATCTGGTGCGGGGCGGCCTCGACGGGCCAGGAGCCCTACTCGGTGGCGATGCTGCTCGCCGACCGCCACCCCGAGCTCGCGAACTGGAACCTCCGGATCATCGCGACCGACATCTCCGGCGAGGTGCTCGGCAAGGCGATGGCCGGCCGCTACAGCCAGATGGAGGTCAACCGCGGCCTGCCCGCGCCGGTGCTCGCCAAGCACTTCCGGCGCGATGGCGCCGACTGGGTGCTGTCCGACCGGATCCGCAACATGGTCGAGTTCCGGATGCTCAACCTCGTGGGGTCCTGGCCGGTCCTGCCCCCCGTCGACGTCGTGTTCCTGCGCAACGTCCTCATCTACTTCGACCTGCCGACCAAGCGGGCGATCCTCAGCCGGGTCCGCGGGGCCATGCAGGAGGACGGCTACCTCTTCCTCGGCGCGCCGGAGACGACCCTCAACCTCGACGACGCCTTCCGGCGCGTCGCCTTCGACAAGACGAGCTGCTATCAGCGCAACGACATGGGAGCGGGACGATGAGCGACGTGGTGCAGGCCAGCAACCTCGCGCAGATCAACGACGAGATCTGGGGCGCGGTCCTCGGCATGGTCCTCGAGCCGGCCGGCCCGGAGGACGCCCAGCCCGAGGGCGAGGAGCTCGTCACCGGGCAGGTGCAGATCACCGGGGACTGGAGCGGCGCGGTCTTCATCGAGCTGTCGACCTCCCTCGCGCGCAAGGCCACCGCGGCGATGTTCTTCACCGAGCCCGACGACGTCTCCGAGGAGGACCTCATCGACGCCGTCGGCGAGCTCGCGAACATGACCGGCGGCAACGTCAAGGCCCAGCTCGAGGGCCCCCACGCCCTCTCGCTGCCGTCGGTGACCGCCGGGCAGCGCTACCGCGTGTCGATGCCGGGCACGCGGGTGGCCGGCCGCGTCTCGCAGTGCTGCGCCGGTCAGCTCCTCACCACGACGGTGATCGAGAGCGGCGCGTCGCCCAAGGCCCAGGATGCCGACGCGCAAGTCCTCGCGTCCGCGGCCGACAGTCCCTAGAGAGGGCCGGGCCACGGTGCTCAGGCAGACCCGCAGGCCGACAACGACCCGGAGAGGCGCAGACCGATGAAGATCCTGATCGTGGATGACTCCAAGGCCATGCGCATGATCGTCATGCGGGCGCTGAAGTCGACGTCGACGTACGGCGACGCCGAGATGCTCCAGGCCGTCGACGGCAAGGAGGCGCTCGGCATGATCGAGGCCGACCCGCCCGACCTCGTGCTCTCCGACTGGAACATGCCGGAGATGAGCGGCATCGAGCTGCTGCAGACCCTCGGTGAGCGGGGCATCATCCCGCCGACGTTCGGCTTCGTCACCTCCGAGCACACCCCGGAGATGTACGACCGAGCGATGGCGGCGGGAGCGCAGTTCCTCGTGAGCAAGCCGTTCACCCCCGAGTCCCTCGAGGGTGCGCTCGCCGGCGCCGCCTAGGCGCTCGCCATGGCCGGGCGCATCCCCCTCCCTGTGCGCGCCTCGGTGCGCGACCTCCTCACCGACCTGCTCGGGCGCAGCGTCGAGGTGCGCCAGGCGGGGGACCCCCTCGTGCTCAGCCCGTCGCGTCCGGCGCTGCTGGCGACCTACCGCGACGACGACGGGGGCATGGCCGTGGCCTCGGCCTGCGAGCTGCCGCTGGCGGCCGGCGCCGGCGGGGCGATCGGCATGATGTCGGCGGGGGAGGTCGCCGAGGCCCTCAAGGGTGCGAAGACCCTCGAGGGCGACCTCGAGGAGTTCTTCCACGAGGTCGCCAACGTCATGGGCAAGCTCCTCAACACCCCGACCTCTCCTCACGTCGCGCTCTCGGCCCTCTACACCGTCCCCGGCGAGGTGCCCGCCGACGTCGCACGGGTCGTCCTCGCCCCGGAGGTGCGCCTCGACTACCGCGTCGACGTCGACGGCTACGGCGACGGGACGATGACGCTGCTCGGCGGCTGAGCGCTCGCCTGCTCCCCGCAGGCGCTGCTGCTCGCGGGTGATGGCCCTCGCGCGCCCTGCTCGGCGCCCGCGCTACTCCTCGCGCGCGGCGAGCTGGGTGAGCACCCGGCGGGCGACGGGGACGAGCTCGGGGTCGAGCTCGCTGCCAGCGCGGCGGTCGAGCACGTCGAGGGCCTCGGGCAGGTCGAGGGGGCCCTCGGCGGTCTCGTCGGCGCCCTGGAGCAGCCCGTCGAGGGCGTCGACGTAGCGGATGATCCGCGCGCTGCTGGGGATCTCCTCGCCGACGAGCCCGTCGGGGTAGCCCGAGCCGTCCCAGTGCTCCTGGTGGCTGCGGATCGCTGCGGCCACGACGTCGCCGGCGGAGGTCCTCAGCCAGGACGCCCCACGGTCGGGGTGGCTGCGGTAGAGCATCCGCTGCTCGTGGCTGAGCTTCGAGGGCGAGGTGAGGCAGTCGAGGGGCAGGGAGACCTTGCCGGCGTCGTGGAGGAGCGCGGCGAGGGCGAGCTCGGAGCGCATCGTCCCCTCGAAGCCCTGCTCGGCACCGATCGCCCCGGCCCACTCCGCGACGCGCTGGCCGTGCCCGGCGCCGCAGAGGTCGTGCTCCTCGACGAAGGCCACCGCCCGCTGGGCGGCCTCGAGCTCGGTGGTCGCCGACACGCCGAGGGCGAGGCGCTCGGCGGAGACCACGGCGCTGCGCTTCTCGACGCTCGCGACCTCGAGGGCGCGCTTGGCGATCTCGTCGAGCGGCGCGAGCTCGGTGGAGGCCTCCGGGCCTGCGTGGCCGACGGCGAGGGCGAGCAGCCGGTTGCTCAGCGGCGCGTAGCTCTCGGTGACGCGCATCATCTGCCGCGCGAGCTGCTCGGTGCGGTTGGGGGAGAGGTTGACGCTGATGATCCCGAAGGTGTCCTCGTCGAGGGCGTAGAGCTCACCGCCCTCGCGGTGGACGAGTTGGCGGAAGCTCAGCGACAGTCGCCGGCGCAGCAGCGCGGCGGCCTCGGCGGAGACCCGCTCGCCGACCTCGCCGAGGTGGACGACCCGCGCACGGGCCACCCGCGGGACGTCGCCGGCGTGGAGGAGGTGCTCGATGCGCTGCTTGTAGGCGGTGGCCGTCGGCAGGTTCGTGACCTTGTCGCGTGCCCGGGAGGGGTCGCCGGAGCCGGAGGGCCCGGCCTGGCGCTCGTAGGTCTCGACCATCGACTGGTCGTAGGCGCGGCCCTCGAGGTAGGAGCGGATCGCGCCCTCGTTGCCCTCGGCGACGACGCCGATGCCGCCGGCGCGCAGGACCTCGACCGCGGCGGCCTCCCCGCCGGTGTGCACGACCGCGACGATCGGGACCTGCGCGCTCGCGCCGAGGACCCGGAGGTGGTTGCGCAGCTCGGCCCGCGGCAGGCGGGTGGAGATCGCGACGAGGTCGCAGTGCTCGAGGGCGGCGAGGTCATCGTGGAGCTCGTACTGCCCGGAGTCGTGCAGCCGCCCGACCGCGGTCTCGGAGAGGCCGAGGCGCAGGACCTTCGCCGGCGCGCCCTCCCAGGGCACGCGCACCTCGCCGAGCTGATCGAGGTAGACGAGGGCCTCGGGGTCCTCGGGCAGGTCGGCGAGGGGATCGGGGCGGCTCGCGCTCGACGGCGTCGGCGCGGCGGGCTGCCCGGCGCCGTCCTCGCTGCCCTCCTCGGCGGTCTCCGCGTCGCTGGGCTCCGCGGGTGCCTGCCCGGCGGGCTGCTCCTCGGTGGCCTCGCGCTCAGCCGCCTCGGCCTCGGGGCCGGAGGAGTGGGCGGTGGCGGTGCTCACGGGGGCGGCCTCCTGCACGGGCGCAACGGTCTCCGACCGTCCCGTCGGCGGGGGTGGGCCCGGCTATAGGCCCGCAGCGTGCGGCTCAGGCGCCCTCGGCGAGGGTGACGGTGTGGTGGCCCTCCTCGACGCGGCTGCGCCACGTGCTCGCCGCGGCGACCTCCGCGACGTAGGCCGCGCGCCGGCGCATGCCCGGCGCCGAGGCGGGGACCTCGGGCACGCCGTCGTGGGTGGAGGCGAAGTAGGCCTGCACGGCGTGGAGGGCCTCGCTGCGGATCTGTGAGACCCGCGCCTCGGTGACGCCGAGGTCGGCGGCGATGTCGCGCAGCAGCTCACCGTCGAAGAAGTAGCGCTCGACGACCTCGCGCTGGATCTCGGGCAGGTGGCGCACGGCGATGCGCACCGTGCCGAGCAGCTCGGTCTGCTCGAGGGCGTCCTCGGGCAGGGACCGCTGGTCCTTCTCGGGGATGAGGTCACCGTAGGAGACGCTGTCGTCCTCGTCGCCGCCGACGCGCTGGTCGAGGTGGAGGAGGTTGGCGTTGGCGGCGGCGTCGCGGCGGGCGTCGACCTCCTCGGCGGTGATGCCGAGCGCGATCGCGAGCTCCTCGGCGCTGGGGGTGCGGCCGTGCTCCTGCTCAAAGGAGGCCTCGGTCGTCGAGATCTCGCGCATGTCGCGGCGCAGGCTGCGCGTCGCCCAGTCGCGGGTGCGCGTCGAGTCGATGATCGCCCCGCGGATGCGGATCGTCGCGTAGCGCGCGAACGGCACCCCGGTGTCGGGGTCGTAGCGGCGGGAGGCGTCGACGAGGCCGCTCGCGCCGGCACTCCACAGCTCGCCGCGGTCGATGTGGCGGGGGTAGCGCGAGGCGAGCTGGTTGACGACGTGCTGCACGAGGTAGAGGTGGGACTCGACGAGGTGGTTCGCCCCAGCAGAGGCTGGCTCGTCGTGTGCGGTGATCGTGGCGTGGTCTGTGCGGTGACTCATCGCGCCCGCTCCTCGTCTCGCGCCCCATCTCCCTCGGTTCCGTGGCCTCCGCCCGGCGTCCGTACCGCTTGCGTGGCGACGGCTTCTGAGAGACGTCGTGGGGGATCCTTCGTCCCCTCCCGCCAGCGCTTGAGGGTTTGAGCGCCTTTTGGCACAGAGGGACGATGCAGGGACCCCGAGAGGGGTGAGCGGGACTGCGAGGAGCGCGTACGAGGCGATAGTCAGTAGGGACTAGTCACCCCTCATTGGGTCGCCGCGAGGGCGGTGGGGGCTCGTGCGATCGTGCGCTTCATCGCCGGCACCGTCGGCCGACAGGCGGGGTACGTAAGCGCCGGTGAGGCCACGACAGGGACCATCGGGACATGCCCGCTCCGCCGGGTCGAGACCGCCGGAGACCGCGTACAGGGAGGACCGACCGTGCACCCCGCCCCGGATCTCGTGAGCTCCCTCGCCGCCGAGGCCAGCGCCCTCGAGGAGGTGCGCCGCCGCGCGGTCATCCTCTACCTCGCGGTGCGCGCCGGCGAGCAGCGCTACGTGCCCGCCGCCAGCGCCGAGCTCGACGAGGCCATCGACGACCTCGCCGCCGCCTCGCTCGTACGCGCGGTCGCCGTCGAGGAGAGCGCCGGCGCCTTCGGCCTCTCACCCGATGCGACGCTGCGCGACCTCGAGGCGCAGTGCCCCGACTGCCGTGGCGAGCAGGTCCGCGAGCTCGCCGAGCGGCTGCGCTCGGCGGCCGCCGAGCTCGCGGAGGTGCGCGCGGCGACCGCCGCGGTCGTCGAGGAGTCCCAGGCGCAGGTGCACGCGGCGCTCTCGCGCCTGGAGATGCCGGCGGACTACACCGCGCCGGGACGTCGCTACGCCTCGTCCTCGCCTGGCCCCTCGCCGGCACTGTTCGACGGCCGGCTCTGAGGGTCGCGCTTGAGGTCGGGCTTGCGCCTGCCGAGCAGGGCGCTGGCGCGGTCGGCGCTCGCGATCGCCGCGGCGTTCTCGCGCTCGATCTCGCGGTAGACCTCCGCGCGGTGGATCTGCACGCGCCGTGGGGCCTCGATGCCCACGCGCACCTGGTCGCCGCGTGACTCGAGGACGGTGACGACGATCTCGCTGCCGATCATGATCGACTCACCGGCACGCCGGGTGAGCACGAGCATCAGTCGGTCACGTCGTCGTCGTCGAGGTACACGGTGTGGCGCACGGGATGCCCCGATTCGGTGAGGACGACCTGGCGCCCGCGCTGCGTGCGGGCGTTGACGACGAAGGGCCCGAGGAGGTTGAGGTGGAACGCCCGGGCGGCCTCGTCGAGGGTCACCGCGCAGAACACCACGGCGTCGTCGGGGTCGGTGAGCTCGAGCTCGCGCTCGTCGTCCTCGGCGAGCACGGCCTCGTAGTCGGGGACGAGCAGCCAGGGCGAGCAGACCACGAGGGCGATCTCGGGGTTGCCGACGTTCTGCAGCACCTGGAAGGTGCCCGCCTCGTCGAGGTCGCCGAGCACGAACTCCCGCGCCTCGGGGAACCCGGGGATGCCATCATCGAACCGCAGGATCTGCTCGGTGGCGGTCTCGACCTCGGTGTCGCTCACAGTCCCCTCGCTCGCACGCGGCAGGCGCTCGCCGCCAGCCTACCTAACGCAGGAACGCCGCCAACGACTGCGGCAGCGCGCGGCCGAGGGCCTGCAGCGTCGACTGCAGCGCCATGTCCTGCATCTGCAGGTCCATGACGGCCTCGGCGTAGTCGGCGTCCTCGACCTCGGCGAGCTCCTGCTGGATGACGTAGAGGCTGTCCTCGCTGCGCGCGAGCGCGGAGTCCACCCAGTTGGTGTTCGCGCCGATGCGGGCGAGCTCGCCGCCGAGGCGCTCCATGGAGTCGTCGAGGTCGGAGAGGGTCGCGGAGACGTCGGCGGTGCGGCCTTCCTTAAGAGCGGTCTCGAGATCACTGAGGACGGAGAAGACCGACTGCTCGTCTTCCCCGAAGGCCTCGGCGGCGGTGGTGTTGATCCTCACCTTGTCGCTGTCGCCGACGCGTCGGGTGATCTCGTCGCCGTCGCCGGCCGTCGCATAGCCGCCCTCGGCGGTCTCATCCGCCTCGACGGCTGGGCCTTCGGTGTAGCCGGCGAAGACGTGCTGGCCGCGAACCTTGGTGTTCGCGATGCCGACGAGTTCGGACCGGATCGTCTCGATCTCCCGGGCGATGCCGTCCTTCGCGCTCTGGTCGCCGGCGTTGGCGCCCTGCACGGTGAGCTGACGGGCGCGCTGGAGGCGGTCCATCGCGCTCTGCAGCGCGCTGTCGGCGGTGTTGAGCCAGGTCTTGGCGTCCTCGGCGTTGCGCTGCTCCTGCACCCGCGCCTCGCGGCTTGCGCGCAGCGACAGCCCGCGGTTGGCCTTCGAGGGGTCCTCGGAGGGCTTGCGGATCTCCTTGCCGGTGGCGAGCTTGGACTGCGCCTGCTCGTACTGCTCCATGCGCGTGGACAACCGCCGCACGGAGTTCGTGACGATCATCTCGTTGGTGATGCGCACGGCAGCCTCCCCTGTCCTAGCGGCCCACGAGGCCGGTGCGGTTGATGAGCACGTCCATCGCCTCGTCGATCGTCGTCATGACCCTCGAGGACGCCTCGAGCGCCCGCTGGAACTGCACGAGCGAGACCATCTCCTCGTCGAGGCTCACCCCGTGCGCACCCTGCCGGGCGCTCATTGCCGAGGTGTAGAGCGCCTCGTTGGCGTCGGCCTCGCGGGTGGCCGCGGCGGTCGCGCGCCCGAGGTCGACGACGGTCGAGCGCCAGGTGTCCGGCAGCTCACCGTCCCGGAGCGCGGCGAGGGCCTCGGCGTTGCGCCCGTCGAGCGGGCCGCCACCCTCTCCGGCGGCGACCTGCG
>Ga0207421_10001660_pt1 | contig 28268 bp, 25 predicted proteins | sample SodLakKL_010_SED_4_FD_187542 | JGI IMG/M metagenome (GOLD analysis project Ga0207421, IMG submission 187542) | Alkaline sediment microbial communities from Lake Tanatar, Kulunda Steppe, Russia - 8KL_010_SED (SPAdes) (version 2) | ecosystem: Environmental > Aquatic > Non-marine Saline and...
CTTCTCCAGGATCAATTGTAAACTCGGAATGATGCTGAATATATTTTTTGCTGGTATTATAGTTTTTATTGATTGGCTTCTGGCTGTACTGATAATTTACAGCAGCTGAGACAATATATTCAGTCTTTTTAGTCTTCATTGTTAAGCAGGCCTGATCTTCATCAGCCTTTTTATCGACTTCATCCCAGAAAACTTCGCCATAATTGGCATCTTCATTGGTGATAGTACCATCTAAATGGGGTGATAGCTCAAGCCGGGCAGTATGATTTAAAGGCTTAACCTGATAGGTTATTACTCCGACCTCTCGCTGGTCCATACTTAAAAACCTGCGACTGATAATCTCAGTCTGGCGATTGTCCTGATCCTTTACTGTAAACTTTCTCTGGAACAGGCCAAGTTTCATATCCAGGGTTCTCTGGAAATTTTCAAGCTGCCAGTGATCAGCTGCCAGATCAAGTTCGACTCCATTAATCTTTACATCTAAGCCAATAAAATCAACGGCATTGAGCACCTTGGCAAAATTTTCAGGGTAACCTATTTTCCACCAGCCAACGACTGTCTTATCTGGATAATAGACTCCAGCAATATAAGTTCCCTGGAGAGAATCTCCAGTATATTTTTCTGCAAAATTACCTCTAAGCCCCATATGACCATTGCCGAGACTCATTACACTTTCGACAACTCTATTTTCTTCTGGGTCGAATCCCTTTTCGATAATCTTCCATTTATCAATTTCAAAATAATCTATCATCGAATCCCTCCTTGATTTTACTAAAAACTTGTTCAGAACTGATATTTTTTAAACATTTATGGTGATCTAAAGGACATTCATGCTGGCCACAGGGACGGCAATCCAGACCCTGATTAACAATGATCGGATAATCTTTTATCGCTCCATAGGGGCGATAGAGAGTCTCATCAGATGGGCCAAAGATTGTCAGAGCCGGTGTCCTTACCAGTGCTGCTATATGTACCGGGCCGGTATCTCCACTAACCATGAATTCGGCACCTGCTATAATTGCCATTAAATCGGCAATCGAAGTCTTGCCAGCTGTATTATGCAAACGTTTTTTCTGGCCAGCAGAAATCTCTTTTAAAATCTGATTATTCCTTTCAATATCGCCAGGTCCACCTGTTAAAACCAGGTCTAAATCTGTCTCTTCTAACAATTTATCTGCCAGGGAGGCAAACTTATCTATTGGCCACCTTTTGGTTGGCCAGCTGCCTCCTGGATTTAAAATTAAATAGGGCTGACCGGTCAAGCCTAGTTCAGAGGCTTTTTCTGGAGAAAGCTCTGCCGGTTTAAATTCTGGTAATTTAATTTCTTCTGGCGGCTCAATTCCTAACTCTGGCAGCCAGTCTAAAAAATATTCTACCATATGCTCTCTGCCAGGATCCCAGTCTTTATGATAATGATAGAGAATACGCTGACCGGAACGATTATAGCCGGCTCTAAAATCTGTGGCTATCAGCCGCTGGAGAAGTGCAGTTCTCCAGTTGCCATGAATATTTAAACTCAATGGAATCTCCATTTTCTTGAGCTTTTTGGCAAAGCGAAATGATTTATTTAAAGGCCAGCCTTTATTGTAACTTAAAGTTCTATCTATAAAATCTAGCTGCCGGGGTAAGTCTATAAAATTTGAGTTGGCTATTAAAGTTAGTTTTAAATCTGGTCTGGAATCTTTAATGGCTTTTAAAAGGGGTAGAGAAAAGACCAGATCTCCAAGATAAAGAAGGTTTATAATCAGGATCCTATCTGTTGCTTGAAATTCTCTCTTTAATGCTTTGATTATAATTCCTCCTCATCTTGATATTTAAGAGTTTTTGAGAATAATTTAAGAGCTGTTTCTTTAACTTCCTGGACAGTTATATCATCCATGCAGCGATTAGTTTTAAGTGGACATTTCCTTTCCCAACAGTTAATACAGACCAGTTCTTTTTTATGGATTACTAGATTGCCTTCACCATATGGCCCATGGGTAATAGGATCTGTTGGCCCCATCAGGGCCAGACACCTGGTTCCTGAGGCTGCGGCTAGATGGAGTGGTCCTGTGTCACCACCGATAAAAAGGTTTGATATTTTAGAGAGTCCATATTGTTCTATTAAGCTTAGTTCCCCGGCCAGGTTAAAAATCTCTCCATTTTGATCTCTAGACCTATTTTTATTAATTAAGGGTCCAAACCTGGCAGCTAATTCACCGTCTTCTGCTGGCCCTCCACTTATAACTATATTTATACCTTTATTCAGAAATTCCTCTACTAGATTAAAATATCTTTCTAAGGGCCAGTCTTTACTTGACCAGCTGGATTTTGGGTGAATTATAATAAAAGTTTCATTTAAAAGCCTATCAGGAATATTGCTATACCAATCAGCAGGCAATGAAAGACCATATTCTATCTTATATTTGCTATCTAATTCAATTCCAAGGGCATTAGCTACCTCTGACAGATGCTTTTCTATCTGGTGAATTTTCTCATCAGTGCCTTTAAATTTCTTTTGATAGAATAAACTGCTCGCCTCTTTTCCCCGGGCAGGTCCATAAGTCCGATCTGGTTTAGTCAAATAGGCTGGCATGGCGCCTTTAAAAATTCCATGAATATCAAAGGTCAAGTCATATTCCTCTTTCTGTAATCTTTTTATCCAGTCGTTAAATGTTATTAGCCTTGCGGATAGAGGTAATTTGTCTCTGCCCCGCCATTTGCTTTTTGGTAATACCTTAACTTTATTGATTTCAGTATGATGTTGGAGCAGAGGAGCTGTCAGTTCTTCTACCAGCCAGTGAAACTTGTATCCTGGCCTTCTTTCTTTGAGCAGAGAGAAGGCCGGTAAGGTATGGACTATATCTCCGATTGCACTCAGTCTGATAAATAAAAGTTTCTTTTCCCCAGGGCCAAGTGGTAACAGTCTTAAAATTGAATCTGTAAGTTTGTTAATCTCCCTGGCTTTCTCCTGTAATTTAAGATGACCGGATTTACCGGATTCATTAATTAAAATTTGGTCTGATAAAAGTCGATTTATTTTTGCTGCCAGTTCTTTATTGTCTTTAAAATAATGAATCCCCTTGCCATCTTCAAAATCTTTAAGAAGACTTTTTATATTCGACTGCCTGGGCCCGACCAATACTGGTACCTTATAGCTTAAGGGTTCTAAAAAGTTATGGCCACCGACATCAGCTATTGTACCGCCAATAAAGGCCAGGTCTGCATAGGAATATATTTCAGTTAAATCTCCAATAGTATCTACTAGAATAATTTCTATCTCAGCTGGTAGGTCTGGTTTTTCATTTAGTTCAGACCAGAGTTGATAATTTAATGAGTTTCTCTTTAATAAATCTTCTATTTCAGGCCTTCTTTCAATATGTCTGGGAGCAAGAATAAGTAATGGCTTTATTGATTTATCAAGATTCTTATAAATCTCAATTAACTCTTTTTCTTCTGGTGAATGGCTGCTGCCTGCCACAAATATTTTCTTATCTGAGAAACTGTATTCTCTGGCAGGTGAGTTATCTGAATTTAAGGCTCCTGCATATTTTAAGTTAACCATATTTTCTACATTATCAGAGTTGGCTCCAAGTTCAACTATCCTTTTAGAATCCGTTGAACTCTGCATATAAAACATGTCAATTAATCTTAACAGAGGTTTAAAGAAAAATTTTAATCTTTTATAATTTGGATAACTCTTATCACTTACTCGGCCGTTAACTAAGCCAATTTTAATGCCATTAGCTGATGCTTCACTAATAAGGGTAGGCCATAATTCTGTTTCTATTAGTAATAATAGATCTGGCTGGAGCCTCTTAATGAAAAATTTTATAAAAGGATAAAAATCAAAGGGGAGATATGAAATAATATCAATCCCTGATAAATCTTTAATAGCAAGCGATCTTCCGGTTGGAGTCATGACAGTTAAAACAAAAAAGTAATTTTGCTCTGACTCAGATTTAATTTCTTTTATTAGTTGATCGGCTACCTTAACTTCTCCAACAGAGGCAGCCTGGATCCAGATAACCTGTTTGCCCCGGGTCTTATTGAACTGACGGTCATTTAAAAGACCTAGCCTTTCTCTAATCTCCAAAAACCTACCCTGGATAGTTAAATAAATGAGATAGGGAGCCAAGATAAAAATAGCAGATAAAAACATAATCAAGTTATAAACAAAGTAAAACAGAGATTTCATTTAGCTTTCACCTCTATCAACTTTCCAGCGTTTATGGAACCATAACCATTGTTCAGGAGATTTCTTGATCGCCTCTTCTGTTGATCTTAATAAAGTATCTAGATATTTGGGTTCGTCAGCCTTTCTGATACCCTGGGGAACTTCAACAATGTTGTCTATCTGAACTTTATATTTTGCAAATCCTTGTCTATAAATAAAAATTGGCAAGATAACTGCATTAGTTTTAGCAGCCAGTCTTACTGCCCCTCGATGAATACTGGCTGGCTGGCCAAAAAAATCCATTACATGGGGCTGGCCACTTGCGTGCTGATCTCCTAATATCACTGTTGAATTACCTAACTTAAGATTTTTATATATTTTAATTAAGCCTCTGCTGGTAGCAGTTGTGGTCTCGATACCAACATTCTTGCGAATATGATTTATTGTATTCCCTAAGTCAGCTAAGCGCTGTTTCTTTTCTAATGAGAGTAAATTTTTGGCATGTCTGGTTATTATGGCTGCCAGCCATTCCCAGTTCCCAAAATGGGCTGTATAAAAAATTATTCCCTGGTCGGAATCTATTAACTCCTTTAACTTATCAGGGTTATCAATCTCGATGTTCTGCTTAAATTCTTTACTATTTAATTTTTCTATCAGAAAAAATTCAATTAAAACCTGGCCAAAATGAATATATGTATTCTTTAGAATCTTCTCTATTTCCTTTGAAGTGTATTTATTCCCTAAGGCTAAAACCATATTTGAACTTGCAACTTTTTTTCTTATTTTAAAAAAATATAATAATTTACCAATAGCTATGCCAATTTTCTCAGCAAAACTTAGTGGAATTAGATTTAAAAAAGAATATAGTATACGAAAAATGAATGAAATTAGTAAAGTCTTAATTTTTTTCATATTACCAGACCTTGGCTCTTAATAGATCCTGGAAATTGACCATCCCAAGAGGGCAGCCATTCTCGTCTATTATCGGCAGATGGTTTATCTCTTTTTGTTCCATCAATTTTAAGGCTTCAGCAGCCAATTTCTCTTCACCAATTGTCTCAGGATCTACTGTCATAATATCAGAAACTTTTGAGTTAAGAAGATCTTTATTTTGTGATTTAACTGCCCTTCTGATATCGCCATCAGTAACTATGCCAATCAGGACACCTTCCTGGTTTATAACGGCTGTTGAACCCATTCTACTCTCAGTCATTGCAAAAAGTGCCTGCTGAACTGTTGCTTCTGCTTTAATCTTTGGGTTCTGGCTCCTGATTTCCAGGACATCTTTTACTGTAGTTAATAGTTTTCTTCCCAGGCTTCCTGCTGGGTGATAAAGGGCAAAGTCTTCTTCTGTCAGCCCGTTAAGGTTTGCCAGGGAAACTGCCAGGGCATCGCCTAAGGCAAGAGAGGCTGTTGTTGATGTCGTTGGGGCAAGATCTAAATGACAGGCTTCTCCTGTAACACCTGTAGAAATAACCAGGTCAGCCTGATTGGCCAGTGTGGATCCTGGATTAGATGTAATTAGATATAGTTTAGCGCCTATCCTTTTGATCGATGGGATCAGCTTTATTATTTCTTCAGTCTCTCCACTATTTGAAATTGCAAGCATGATATCTTCTCCAGTAACCATACCGAGGTCGCCGTGGAGAGCTTCTCCGGCATGGACAAAATAAGCAGGGCTGCCTGTGCTGGAAAAGGTGGCAGCTATCTTACGAGCAATTAATCCTGACTTCCCCACTCCTGTTACAAGAATTCTGCCTTCAGATAAATAAATTCCTGAAAGGAATTCTGTGAACTTGCCATTAATTTCTTCTGCCAGGCTTTTAACAGCAGCAGCTTCATTCAGCAATACCTGCCGGGCCTGATTTAAAGCTTCTTCAATTTTATTTAGATCAATATTTTTTCTAACCATTATTAGAGAAACACCTTTCTATATACCTTTTTTAAGATCATCAAATGCTTTAATCTCTTTTAATAAAGTTTCCATTTTATTAAGAGGAATCATAGTTGCACTATCACTTAAAGCCTCCGATGGTGTCGGATGGGTTTCAATAAATAAACTGGAAATGCCAACAGCTGTAGCTGCTCTGGCCAGTGCCGGTGCATATTCCTTTTCTCCTCCTGAGCTATCGCCAGCAGCGCCTGGCAGCTGGACACTATGGGTTACATCAAAGACCACTGGATACCCGGTCTCAGCCATTCTTATTAAAGAGCGAAAGTCTGATACTAAATTATTATAGCCAAAACTTACCCCTCTTTCTGTTAAAAGAATCTTATAATTGCCAGTACTTTCTATCTTTTCTACAACCTGGTCAATATCCCAGGGGGCAAGGAACTGGCCTTTTTTGACATTAACTACTTTTCCTGTCTCTCCAACTGCCAGTACTAAATCTGTCTGGCGGCATAGAAAGGCCGGGATTTGGATGATATCTAAAACTTTACCAGCGATTTCTGCCTCTTTTGGCGAATGAACATCAGAAAGAACCGGTATATTTAATTTGTCTTTAACTTCTGCTAATATATTCAAGCCTTCATCAAGCCCAGGACCTCTAAAGGATTTATGGGATGAACGATTAGCTTTATCATAAGAAGATTTAAAAACAAAAGGTATTCCTAATCTATCAGTGATATCTTTTAGAGTAGAAGCGGTTTCTAGTGCCATCTCCCTTGTTTCAATAACGCAGGGGCCGGCTATTAAAACAAATGGCTCTTTCTGACTGAATACTACATTATCATTTAATCTTACCTTAGTTGCCATTTTAATTTAACCCTCCATTATCTTTTAAAATTTTGCTAACTTCCTTTAAATCTTCTGGCCTATCAATTCCAGGGCCATGATGCTCTGTTATACCAACTTTAATTTTATAACCATTCTCTAAAGCTCTTAATTGCTCCAGAGATTCTGCTTTTTCAAGTGGTGTTGGTTCTAATTCAGTATATTTTAATAAGAAATCTTTTTTATATACATATAAACCTATATGCTGCAAGTATTTTTGTTCTAATTTAACTCTATCTCTATAAAAGGGTACCTTTGCTCTTGAAAAATATAGAGCTTGATTATTTTTACCTAAAACAACTTTAACTCTATCAGGTTTTTTAGCAATAACTTTAGTTATAGGGCTTGCCAGGGTAGACATTTGAATATTATCACTATTTTCAAGAATTCTAATAGCCTGATCTATCATTTCTGGTCTGATCAATGGTTCATCTCCCTGAACATTGACAATCAAGTCTGCATCTAAATCTGCGGCCACTTCAGCCAGTCGGTCAGAACCACTTTGATGATCAGGTGAAGTCATAACTGCCTTACCACCAAACTCATCCACTTTATCATAAACTCTTTTATCATCAGTTGCAACTAAAACCTGATCAACCAGTTTAGCCTGTTGCGAACGTTTATAGACATGCTCAATCACTGACTTGCCATTTAAATCTGCTATTACTTTTCCAGGGAATCTTTTTGAATTATATCTTGCAGGTATTATAACTACTGAGTTCATTATTAGCACCTCTTAGTCTATTGCTCTTGAATATTTTCAATTAAATGGGCTGCAATGTTTTTAGACTTGCCAGTCTGATCTTTAAAAGCCATTTTAATTTCAAAACTATATAGGCTTATATTTTGAATACTCAGGAAATCTAATAAAGAATCATCTAATTTAACCAGATCTTTCCCAGTTGTTATTAGGTAGTCTATATTTTCAATAGTAAACTGTTCAACGACCTGCTTAAAATCCTCTCTACTATAAACATGATGATCTGGAAAAATGAAATGTTTAACTAGATTACATCCCTGTTCCTTTAATGACATTTCAAAGGCTCTGGGATTCCCTAGCCCACTGAAGGCAATAACATTTTTATCTTTTAATTTATTAAGTCCAAGCTTTTCACCATTTATACTCTGCAAATGTGAAGGCACATGATTTGATAAATATATGTAGGATAGATCGTTATAACTTTTTAATTCTTCAATTATCTCATGTAGTCTGTCATCACTTACCTGATCAACTCTTGTTATAATGAAACCATCTGCTCTTTTTAATGATTTTTTATTCTCTCTTAATAAACCCCGAGGGATTAGATGATTATAGCCGAAAGGTTTAGTTGCATCAATTAATACTATATCATAATCTCTAATAATTTTCCTATGCTGAAAACTATCGTCTAATAAAATAATATCTGGATTAAATTCAGTTTGAACATAGTTTGCAGCCTTAAGCCTATCTCTACAAATAACAACAGGAATATCTGGAAGTTTGTTGGCTAACATAAAGGCTTCATCTCCTGCAATTTTAGCCCCTACCAGAATTTTATTGCCATTTGATACAACCAGAGGTTCTTGATTATCTCCTTTATAACCTCTACTAATTATTACAATCTTATTGCCTAAATTTTTTAACTCAGTGGCAAAGGCTTCTACTGCAGGAGTTTTACCTGTACCACCTGTTGTAATATTACCAATAGAAATGGTTTTTGCAGCAACTCTTCCCTGTTTAATTAAATTTTTATCGTAAAAGAAATTTCTAATTATTACTGCAAAACCATATAAATAAGAAAGAAGTTTTAATAGGAATTTAATAATAATAGGTAAAATTCCATGTTTATTACCACTAATTATATCTAAAAGATAATTTATTAATCTTTTTTTCATTATTTAAAGCCTCTCTTCGGCAGCTGTATTGGCTTTTTCAAGCCCGGCCTCGATTATTCTGGCTGCCTCTTCCCGCTCTAAATCTTCTAAATCTCTAATTGGTTCACCATAGTATATTACCATTTTGCTAAAGAGCAGAGGCAACTCAAAATTATCCCAGCTCTTTTTGAAAGTATACTTCCAGCCATTAGCGATACCGATTGGGATAATTGGACAGCCACTCCGTTGTTGAATCATTACAGCTCCCAGCTTTATTTTCCTGGCAGGCCCTCTAGGCCCATCAGGAGTAATAACTAGCTGGTGTTCATCTCTAACTAATTTTAACATTTTTCTCAATGAACTAACAGCCCCTGAAGAACTAGAACCTCGAATAACCTCCCAGCCTAATTTTTCTAATGTTTGGCTGATAATTTCTCCTTCTCTACTCTGGCTGGCCAAAGCTGTATAATTATAGTTGGTAAGAGCTACAACTATAGACCAGAGGTGACAGTGCCAGCCAAGCATCAAACCTCCATCACTAATAGCATTCTCAGCCTCTAATCGATTATATTCTTTAATTCTATATGTTAATCTACTTAATCTCATTAATTTTTCTAAGATAAAAGGATAATATTTCTCCATAGGACCCCTTCCAGACTGACAAAGTTAATTAGAATTATTTTTTATCGGCCAGACCATAATAATGAATGCCCATACCGGAAACCTCATGATCAACACTTAAACCTGGTATCCCTAATTTACCATAGAGACCAACGGCAAGATGAAGACCTTTTCTGACAATCCCGATCTTGATTCCGGCACCAGATATACTCAGCATAGGTCTATCAAAATCTGCTAAAGCCCTTTCTACAGATCTGGTTAAAACTCGCTGATCCTGTACATTTTCATCAATAACGCCTCCCTTGATTGCAGCTCCCAGGGAATTTCGTAAAACTTTATTTTTTACTTCTTCACCCTTTCCGCCTGCTCTAGTTATAACAGGCAAATACCCTTCTGACTTAAGGGCTTCAATAAATTCATCATCTCTATCATCATCTACCATAGCTAAAATAATAGCCACTTTACCAAGTGACCTTTCTCCTTCAATATTTATAAATTCACTAATCATAAAATCGTCTAACATTTTTTCACCTCATCTAAGATTACTTAATCATCCTACTTAACTATAATTCAATATTTATAGTTATTCTCCTGCCTTAACCTTTAATCTAATTTATGTTTTCGACCAGAATCGGTCTGATCTATTAGTTCTTCTGGAAAAGGTTTAAAGTAAGTCTGATTTATTAGATAATCCACTTCCTGTTCTATTATCCAGCCATTTAGAAGGTATAAAGGAACACTTAATGGAACAATACCTTTTCTATATTTCTTAACAGTATCCATAAAAAATTCAATTTCTTCTTTCTTTAATTCGTCTGATACATAGCCGAAACAATGGTTAAGCACATTCTCCTGCAAACCTGGTTTTGAACTGCGATTAATTGTGTCTTTAAGCAGGTTTTTATATTGTCCTATCAGTTCTTTAGTGGATAAGCCCTGATTATTTGCAGTTAATCTGCCCATTAATTTTAAATTTTTAGGTGATAGGGCCATCAGTTGATATTTATGCCTGGTATGAAAGTCAATTAAATCTTTAATTTTTAGAGTGTTTTCTACTTTTCTAAATCTGGCCATTGTAAAGATGGCTGTCAGAAAATCCTCTCTCAATTGAAGGTTATTTAATCTGCCATCATTTTCAGCAGGGATATTGCCATAATAATCAAAGACTGCTTTTGCAAAGATTCCTTCGGTTTTTTTATGGGGGGCAACATCTTTTAAGGCTGGATATAATTTAACTGACTTGCAGCCACATGATGGTGAGCCTTCCTTGCAGATAAAGCCCTCAATTTTTTGATTGTCTTTAAAAAAATCAAGGGCGGTAGCTTTTAATTTATCAGTCAGGTCGGCTCCAGTTGCTGGCTGGCGGAGTCTAATCTCTTTGCCTTCTTCAACTAAACGAAGGGTCTGCCTGGGAACAGGCAGACCTATTTCAACTTCTGGACAGATAGGATGATATTCAACGAAATCTCCTAGCTTTTTTAGGAATTTTATATCGAACCTCTGGCCTGAGTAATAACAATAGGCAAAACCAAGACATTTACTAATTATTAGTTCTGGAGCTGGATAGTCTATCATTTTCTCTCCTCCTAAAACAGGATAAAATTAACTAATTCTTATTATAAAATCATCATCTTTTTCTGAATAATCTATTTCAATAACTGAGCCCTGTTCAGGCTCTTCTTCTAGAATAAATAATGCCAATTTATCTTTGATTTGATTCTGGATAACTCTTTCTAATGGCCTGGCACCATAGACAGGATCGTATCCTAAAACTGCAAGTTGGTCTTTAGCAGACTCTGTTACAGTTAGATCGAATTCCTGTTCTATAACTTTTTCGGCCAGTTCCTGCACTTTGATTTCCACAATCTGTCTGATGTGCTGTTCATTAAGACTATGGAATATTATTTTGCCGTCTATTCTATTGATGAATTCAGGTCTAAAGGTCTGTTTTAATGCCTGATTAACTTTTTCTTTGATCTTCTCATAATCATTTAAGTCCTGAATATATTCTGAACCAATATTGGAGGTCATAATTATAACTGTATTTCTGAAATCAACTTCTTTCCCATGACTATCAGTTAAAATCCCGTCATCTAATATCTGGAGAAGGATATTAAAGACATCTGGATGGGCTTTCTCGATCTCGTCTAAAAGAATAACTGAATAGGGCTGGCGGCGAATTTGTTCTGTTAACTGGCCACCTTCATCGTAACCTACATAGCCTGGAGGAGAACCAATCATCTTTGAGACTGCATGGCGTTCCATGTATTCAGACATGTCCAGCCTGATCAGGTTCTTTTCTCTATCAAAGAGATGGGCTGCCAGGGTCTTGGCAAGCTCTGTCTTACCGACACCGGTAGGGCCCATAAAAAGGAATGAACCTAACGGTCTATCTTCGCTCTGGAGCCCGGTCCTGGACCTTCTAATGGCGTTACTTACGGCATTTATGGCCTCATCCTGGCCGACAACTCTTTTAGATAATTCTTCTTCCATTTTTAATAGTTTTTCTTTTTCTGAAGATAGTAATTGCTGAACAGGGATATCTGTCCATGATGCTACTATCCCGGCAATGTCCTCTTCAGTTACCTCTTCTCTTAAGATATCCTGATCATCTGAGTCCCCTTCAACTTTTTCTCTGATTTGATTTAATTCTTTTTCTAAATCAGAAAGTTTGCCATATTTTAATCTGGCAGCTTCTTCATAATTGGCTTCTCTTTCTGCATTTTCTGCTGCCAGTTTGACTTTTTCAATTTCTTCTTTTAATTCTTTTTCCTTTTTAATCAGGTCTTTTTCCTGATTCCAGCGGGCCATTAATGGATCTCTTTTTTCTTTTAATTCGTTAATCTTTTCAGTGAGCTCCTCTAATTTTTCTTCAGAGCCTTCTTCCTGTTCATTTTTCAAGACTTCTCTTTCTGTCTCCAGTCTTCTTAAGCGGCGGTTTAGTTCATCGATCTCCAGGGGCATTGAATCGATATCTATCTTAACTTTGGCTGCAGCCTCATCTATTAAATCGATCGATTTATCTGGCTGATAGCGCTCGGTTAAATACCGTTCTGATAATTTGGCTGCTGCTTCTAAAGCCTTATCCTGGATTCTCACGCCATGATGAATCTCATATTTTTCCTTGAGGCCTCTTAAAATCGAGAGAGTATCTTCTAGATCTGGTTCCTTGATCTGGACAGGCTGGAACCTTCTTTCCAGAGCAGCATCCTTTTCAATATGCTTTTTATATTCATCCAGGGTTGTTGCACCTATGCAGTGGAGTTCTCCTCTGGCTAATGCTGGTTTTAATAGGTTTGAGGCATCCATAGCACCTTCACTGGCACCGGCACCAACTATTGTATGCATCTCATCGATAAAGACTATATATTTTCCTTCTGCTTCTTTAATCTTTTTAAGGACAGATTTCAATCTATCTTCAAACTCACCCCGGTATTTGGCCCCGGCTAAGAGTGAGCCCATATCCAACTCTATTACTTTCTTATTCTTTAAAACTCCTGGGATATCTCCAGTGACTATCCTCTGGGCAAGGCCTTCAACTACTGCTGTCTTACCGACGCCTGGCTCACCGATTAGAACAGGATTGTTCTTCCTGCGTCTGGAGAGAACCTGCATTATCCGGCGGATTCTTTCATCTCTACCGATAACTGGATCAAGTTTGCCTTCTCTTGCCATATCAGTAAGGTCAATTGTATATCTCTCTAAAGCCTGGAATTGATCTTCAGAATCAGGGCTATCGACTTTTGCTCCCTGCCTGATCTCATCGATTATATTTATTATTTTCTTTCTATCTATCTCTTTATCAGTAAATAATTTTGCTGTCTTGGTATCTGAATTAACCAGGGCAAGTAAAATATGCTCTGTTGAGATATAATCGTCATTTAATTTTTTTGCTTCCTGTCGGGACTGCTGTAAAATATTATTTAAATCCCGGGACATATATATCTGATTACTATCAGAACTATAAACTTCTGGAAGCTGGGTTATTAATTTTTGACAATCTTTATTTAGTTGATCTAAATTTAAGCCTAACTGTTCTAAAATTGGTTGAGTTACTCCCTGATCTTCTTCCAGCATTGCTTTTAATAAATGGGGAGGATAGATTTCTTGATTATTATTATCTGTTGCTAGCTGCTGGGCAGATGCTAATAACTCCTGTGACCGTCTTGTAAAGTCATCCATTTTCATAGATATCACCTCATACTGTTATTTTCTTTTTATTATTATACAGCAATGGTCAAAGATAGTCAAACTTTTTATTTTGCAATTAATTACCGTCTAATATAATAGTTCTCCACTGAGATATTTATTCCTTTTTAAAATATAAAATCGGTGACTAATTATATTTAAACCAGGTTTATTAATTTGGAGATGATTTTAAGGTAACTCTGTTTCAGGTATAGGTTGTTAAAGTTTTAAGACTGGGTTGGTACTGGGTTGGTACTGGGTTGATACTGGGTTGATACTGGGTTAATATTGGAGGAAAGGTATATTGCTCTACTTCTAATTAATTTTATCAGTAAATTAATCTGAGATAAAAATAACCCTGTGGTTTTAGCCACAGGGCTTTTTGATTAACATATAAGTGCTTTTTTATCTGAGTCAGAAAATCTTTCGAGTTTCTTACCATAGCGAAGGTTTTCCCTATAATTATTTAGTTTACTATCGATAACTTTCAATTCTTTTAGTAATTTCTTTTCTTCACTGGTTGTTTCAATCTGCTCTACAATTCCGCCATTATTGATAATAATTCTCTTATCAGCCATTAGGGCAAGAATTGGATCATGGGTCGCCATTAAGACTATCTTATCTTCCCCTACTAATAGATCCAGCGCTTTTTCTCTATCGATACCGGCATTTTCTATTTCATCTATTAAGACAATTGGAGATGAGCTTAAAATTGCTGTATCAGCTATCATAAGGGCTCTAGACTGGCCGCCACTTAAGCTTGTTATCTGAGCATCTGCTGGAAACTTCTCCCCGGCTAATTCATTAGCCTCTTGAATAATTCTTTCTACTATTTCATCAAGGTTTTTAACCAATCTGCTTTCGCCATGGAGACGGATAAAATCTTTTACTGAAAGGTCCATAACAAAATTCATATTCTGGGATAACTGGGCTACAAGTTTTTTATTTCCAGATAACCTCCATTTTTTATCAGGTACCTGACCGTCTATCAGGGTATGACGGGAAGTTGGGGTATCGCCCTGGGCAGTCCATTCTATATCTGCCAGCAATCTACTTTTACCGGAACCAGTGGGACCAACAATGGAGACAATTTCACCGGCTTCTATTGTAATCATATCAAAATTTTCTTCCTTCTCCTCCTTATTCAAGCCTGGAAGTAATGTTAATGATGTAACTCTATCCTCTGTTGTTCCTAAAAATTCTTCCATATTCTTAATATAGGCAATTAGCTGGTCGACAAAACTGTCCAGATCATAGATTAATTCTTCTCTTTCTTCAATAGGGAGGTTCCGATATATTTCTGTTAAAGTTTTATTTTTATCCTTAACTGGTAAGTCCTGTTCTTCTAGATATGATTCAATGAAGGGATATTTATTTATTAAATTCTTTACTGAGATATTTTTTATATAGTTTTTCTTAATCATTGTCATCACCTAAATCTATTTTTTTAACATTTCCTAATTGATGTTCATCGCCAATTCTTGTTTCTCCAAGACAGTATGAGCACATTGCTGATGGCATTGAGAATCTCAGTTTGCGACCGGTTACAGTTTCAATATCCTCTTCTTCATCATATAGAAATGTTGAGAATTCATAAGCTCCCTGACCGGTCAGGCCATTAACATGCATTACTAAGGCTGAAGGGTTAACATCACTGACTCTAGAGGCAAAGACTTCTCTTTCTGCCTGGGATACTATATCACCTTTAGTAATTACAACCATATCGGCCCTTTTAAGCATTGGCCCTATTTTACGGGGGGTATTGATTCCACTTAAATTATCAATTACACAGATTGCTTTTATTTCGTTAATATATGGTGAACATCTATTACATAAACCGGCACTTTCTGTAATTAACATATCTAAGCCTTCTTTGCGACCCCACTGGACAACCTCTTCTATATTGCTAACAAAATAATGGTCCGGGCATAAAGAACCTGAGAGACCTTTTTTTACCGGGATTCCTTCTTTTGCATATAATTCATCATCATCTGTATAGAGACAATCAAATTTTACAACTCCAACATTTATATTCCGTTCTTTGAGAGCATTGATAGTTTTTAAGATAACAGCTGTCTTTCCTGAAGAAGGAGGGCCTGAAAATGTTACTAGATTCATATTAAATTGCCTCCTTTGCTGTCTTATTAAATTTAATCGTTAATTCATCTATCAATTCTCCTGGATTGTTTTCCCGTAAGAAGTCCCAGCCTGGCCACATAAACTTACTATCTGCAGGCAGGTTATTATCAATATCATCCCTTACAGATGGGAATAAGCCCTGCTCTGAGAGGATTGATCCAACTTTTTTAGATGCAAAGAAGTCAACTACTGGTTGTAATTCTGGTAAAGAAGTCTCTTTTATTAGCATAAAGATAGGGCTAATAATTGCTCCATCTTCTGGCCAGACAAATTCCATATGGGGGAATCTTTTTGCCATTCTTGTAAAGAAGTATGGCATGATTGTCACTGCTGGTTCGCCCTGCTTTTTCCGGCCACCTTCTTTAACCATTTCTGAAGGATGTAAGGATTTCTGCATTGAACGGCCAAGTTTTTCGACACCATCTGCTCTATACTTTTTATAAATATTAATTAAAATGGCATTGAATAGATCAAAATCACTAACAGGTAGACTTATGCTATTTTCAAATTCTGGTTTTAAGAGATCTGCCCAGGTTTTAGGAGCTTCCCGTCCAGCTAGTTCTTCCTGGTTGACTAAGAATACAGCTGGAACAACACCTATAACCGAATAATCGCCCTCAGGATCAAAAAGATCGATATCATTTCTGACAAAGTCATTATTTAAGTTTTTAAGTCCGGTAGTATCTTTAAAGACATCTTTCCGTCTGTAATGATCCATTAAGTCTCTATCAAAGAAGAGATCGAAACCGGCAGAAATATAGAGATCAGAAAGTTTTTCTGCAGGTGGCTTATCCTCAATACTTTCTTTTAACCAATCCAAGCCCTGTGAGGCTGATTTAAGTTCCCTTTCGATAGGTGAACTAATTTCATTTTCTAATTGATCCAGACCTTCCATTAAAGGCATTTTTACTGGACATGGGAGTAGACCTGTTATTTTTAAGGCTTTTTTTCCATTATCAATATCTTTTGCCCCATCTGAGTTTTCAAGTTCAGTTATTAATAACTGAACCAGCTTATCTAAGTCTAGAGATTTCATCATTGCAGCCTGTTTTAAACTTATCTTGCTACCAAAAATCTTTCTCTTTTCATCATCTTTTAGTTGCTCGAAACCTTTATTGGCCAGCAAGTCAATTAATTCTGGATATCTGTCTGTAATTTCATATAGCGTATCATTAACAGAGAAATATTTATTTTCCACATTTATCACTCCTGTAATTATTATCATATTTTATCTTTATTTTTTATCACTATATAAAATATACCATTATACTATACTTTTCTCTGTGACAGATATCACGGTAAAAGAAAAAATTTATTTTTTTATTTTTCTAATTTGATTAATGCTGACTCTCTGTGGCTTTTCTGACTCATCTCTTACTTTAACATCATCTGGCTGACAGTTATGATAATCTGCGATAAGTCTTTTCACCCGGGAGCGACAGAAATTTGCCTGGCAATTTCCCATGCCAGCTCTTGTTCTCCTTTTAATTGCATCAGCAGTTTTAATTGGTATATCTCTATTTAAGGCATCTAAAATCTCAGCCTCAGTTACTGTTTCACATCTACAAATTATATTTTTATCAGGATCTTCAGCATCTATTTCACCATCAAAGGTTTCGTCTTTAACTTTAATTATAGGTTCTCTATTGGGGTTGAAATTTTTATTCTTTTCCATATTAAGTCCAGAGCCTTTTAAAATCTCAACCACTTTTTCTGCAATTGCAGGGGCTGCTGTTAGACCTGGTGAATCTATTCCTGCTACATTTATAAAATTATAAATCTCACTTTCTTCAATTATGAAATCTCCTCGATCTGAACTAGCCCTGACCCCTGCAAAGGTTGTTAGGGCTCTTTTTAAGTTAAAATCTGGAATAGATTTTCTGGCAGTCTCTATGATATTCTCTAATTCTTCAATAGTAGTATCAATGTTTTCTGGTTTATCAATCTCTTCACTATTTGGCCCAATCATAAAGTTTCCATGATAGGTGGTTGTCACCAGAACCCCTTTAGTCTTGGGGGTAGGAATTTGAAAGATAACTTTTTCAACGAGATCAGCCTGGTCTTTACCAAATAATATATACTGACCTCTTCTAGGATTTATTGAAAAATTATCTGCTCCAACATAAGATGCGACTTTTTCACTCCCTGTTCCGGCAGCATTAATAAGATATTTACTTTTATAGTTTTGATCTTTAGTGATAATTTCAAAATGATCTTCTTTATTATTTATATTGGTGACCTCTGATGATAATTTAAGCTCGACTCCGTTATCAACTGCATTTTCTGCTAAAGCAACGACCATTTCATAGGGTGATGTAACCCCTACTGAATGGCAGTAAAAAGCGATCTCTACAGCATCATTTATATTTGGCTCAAGTGATTTGATTTTATCATAATCGATTATTTCAATATCATCTTCTTCATGGCCAACTGCCAGAGCATTCTCATAAATTTTTTCAAGTTGTTTTCTATCCTCTTTATTAAAACCAACCACCAGAGCTCCAGGTCGTCTAAAACCAAAGTTTAATTCTGAGTCAAGTTTTTTAAAAGCCTGATTACCCTTAATACATAATTCTCCTTTTAAAGTACCAGCTTTCCCGACATATCCACCATGAACAATACCGCTATTTGCTTTAGAGGCCCCGGTACTAACATCAGATTCTTTTTCTATTAACAGAGTATCTAGATTATACTTAGAAAGTTCCCTGGCTATTGCAGTTCCTGTTACTCCTCCGCCAACAATTGCTATATCATACATATTAACCCTCCATTTATCTAGGCAAATAAAACCATTACACTGCCTGCAATACTTATTGAAATTACTAATATTAAGATGACCATACTGGCAAAAGAACCAGTAATAGTTAATATTGAACTAAATAAAGATATCTCCTGGGTTTTTCTAATCACTTCAATTGTGAGCAAGAGATACCAGATGAAAACTAAAATTCTTATAAAATCATTTATCATAAAAATTGAGGTGAATTCTGCAATAAATAATCCAACAGGTAGAAATACAAAGACAAGTGAACTTAATGATAAACCAGTAAATAAGGCAAAATAATCTCCGGTGCCCCCTAAAAATTTACTGAGAAAGACTAAAATTAGTGATAGAAAAATAGTTCCAAATATATGGCCAAAAACGCCGACTAAAGTTAGTGGTAAGAGATTTATAATATTCGATGTTAAAATAAGATTTGTGTTTGTTATCGTAATTATAAACGAAGATATAAATAAAACAAAAAAGCTAGCTGCTATAGGTTCAAACTTCTTTATTTTTAAAATTGTCTTTTGAGGTGTAAAGATTATGCCATACATCAAATCATAGAACCTCATAGTATCATCTCGCTTTCTTATATATAATTAAAAGCCTGGAACCTGATATTTCAAGGCTGGTTTTAAGCCATCCTCTAATCTCTCGAGAAGAACTAACTCAGGATCTTTCTGGCCCTGTATTATTTGAGGTATTTTTACAGCTAGCCCACTCATTCTCTGGAATAAGCCTGGTTCTGATGGGTAATAATATTCAGGGTCTTCAAGACCTGAAAGTTCAGCTGCTACTCTTAATGCCTCACTTCTACCTCCTAATGAATCAACTAAACCATACTCCAAGGCCTGACTGCCTAAAAATATTTCTCCAGTTGCATAGGGTAAGATATCTTCTGGATTCATTTCTCTACCCTCAGCTATATGATTGATAAACTGATCATAAGCTTCATCAGTTAAAGTTTGCATCTTTTCTCTTTCTTCATCAGTTAAGGTTCTGGAAAACATATCTTTATGCTCGCCAGACATAACAGTCTCTCTTTCTATGCCTAGATTTTCTAAAAGTCCATCTGGATCGTAAAAGGTTGTTATTACTCCAATAGAGCCAGTCATAGTACCTGGATGAGCTACAATACTATCTGCTGCTGAGGCAATATAATAGCCTCCAGAAGCTGCCATATCTCCCATTGAGATAACAACTGGCATATCATAACTTGAAATTATATCATATATTTCTTGAGAAGCACCAATTGCTCCACCTGGGGAATCTATTCTCATAACAACTGCCTCGATCCCCTCAATATCTTTAAGATCATCTAATCTCTGAGCAACTCTATCTGGAGTTATTACTCCAGTGCCAAAACCAGCTAACCCCTCTTGAATTGGGCCCTGAAATGAAATATATGCTACTCTATTTTCCAGAACATCTGCCGTGTCTGGATAATAAAATAATCCAAAGATCGCTCCAGCAACAATTAAAACCAATAAAATAACAAATATTTTTCGTAATATCATTTTTTATCCCCCTTGATATTAAGATTAAAATACGACCGGCAAGTTCGCCGGCCGTGAATTAAATAATTTTTAATAAATTTATTTGACAATCAAGACTGAAGTCTTTGCATGATGAACAACCTTATCAGTAATGCTGCCTAAAAGAAATCTCTTAACAGCTCCTAAACCCTTATCAGCTATAACTATTAGATCAAAACCATTTTCAATAGCATAGTCACAGATTAAATCAGCAGGATCGCCAACATCAATCTCTGTTTTAGCATTCACTCCCTGCTCAGATACCAATTCTTTTGCTTCCTTTAATATTTTCTGGCCTCTTTCCATATAAGCTTCTCTTCTTTCCAATAAGCCTTCTGTCTGAACAGTTGCATAATAAGCTGAAGCTGAGCTGGCAGTGATTTCCGGGACAACATTTATCAACGTAACTTCAGAATCAAGAGACTTAGCCAATTGGGCACCTTTCTCAGCAGCCTTTTTTGAATGTTCAGAGCCATCAACTGCAATTAAAATCTTTTTCATAATTTTGCCCCCTTTTTTATACTAAATACAGAAAATTATATTTTGTTTTCTAATATTATAATTATAGATGAAATGAAAAACTCCTTGTTAATATATTTTATTTCATATGACTCTGACTATTAAATTCCTTTAAAACATAATTATTATCATAAATGTCAATCTTAGTAATTCCAGTATTAGCGACTTTGAATTTTCGATAATTAATTAGTGGCATTTCTAAAATAGTCGTCAGGAATATCATAATAACGCCACCATGAGTTATTAATCCAATTCTTTCCGAATCATTTTGGATAACTTTATTAAATCCTGCTAAAACTCTTTCTTGAAATTGTTTTAAATTTTCTCCTGAAGGCGGTGGGTATTCAACTGGATCTTTAATCCATTTCTGAAAATCCAGAAGGTTTTTATCTCGTATTTCTTCAAAAGTTTTCCCTTCCCAGTCTCCAAAATTCATCTCCCTGAGTTCTTTATATTCAAATACATCCTGATCATGAAATAAAGCTATAATTTCTGCTGTTTCTTTAGCCCTTTTTAAATCACTACTGGCAAAATAATCAATATCTAAATTCGCCAGTTCTTTAGCTGCTTCCCCAGCCTGTTGTCTCCCCCAATCGTTTAATTCAACATCTATATGTCCCTGATATTTCTTTGCTTTATTCCATTCTGTCTCTCCATGTCTAATTAATATAACCTCTTTTTTATTTGCCAATATTAATCCCTCCATAAGCTCTAAATATAATAAACTGTAAATATAACTAATAAAATAATTATTTCCCCAACTTCATTTATCATACCATAAATATCACCAGTTAAACCATCAATCTTATTGATTGTATAGTTTGCTATATATATCGTAACTAATAATGGAATTATTAGCAAACCTAATAGTAACCCTAATGAAATTATATCATAAAGTAAAAAAATAAAAATAATGAACATTGGCAAAAAAGAAGATATTATAAAATCTTTATTTGTCATTTCATAATCAAAGCCTTCACCGAGACTGCTTTTTTCAGCCCTTGGAAAAAACTTAATTGCAAAAATTACTAGCCATCTACTTAAAACAGGAAATATTATTAACGCTGAAATAATCTTAAACTCCTGGAGTTGATAAAACAAAGTAAATTTCAATAATAAATAAATAACCGCTGTTACTGTTGCAAAAGACCCATTTAAACTATCTTTCATTATTAATAATATTTTCTCTTTTTCCCTATTACTAAATAAACCATCGACAGAATCTAATAAACCATCTAAATGAATAGCCCCTGTTAAATAAATATAAAAGCCTAAAAGTATAACTGATACCAGCATAGGAGGCCAAAAGAAACTAAAAATTCTATAGGCCAGGACCAAAATCGAGCCTAACAATAAACCTATTAAAGTGAAATACTTTATAGACTTAGAGGGGAGATCATTATTATAATTAATATTAAAGGGCAATGGTATTCTCGTTAAAAATGTTAATGCGAAGAGAATTGCCTGAATTTCTTGGTTTAAAACTTTCATCTATTATTGCCTCCAGAATAAAAATTTTCTGGTTTAAAAATATCATCATTCAATTTCTTTTTATCTAATTCAATAGGAATACCTGCAACAGTAAAAAATGTTTTATCAGATTTTGCTGCTACCCATTGATTTAACCAGCCTGCCTGATCTCTAAACTCTCTGCCTAATTTATTACCTGGTACAATCCCTAAGCCAGTCTCATTAGAAACAAAGATTGTTAAACATTTTTTCCCATTCAAAAACTTAATAAGTTTATTTAATTGATCTTTAATTTCTTGAAGATTAAAATTTTCTTTATTTAGCATATGATTAGTAAGTAATAAAGTTAAACAATCTAAAATAATCACAGAATCATCAGGAATATTTGCAGACTTAATTGCTTGATAGGGATTTAGATTAGCCTCAATTGTTTTCCAATAATCAGGTCGCTGTTTTTGATGTTTTTTAATTCTCTTTTCCATCTCTTCATCATTAGCTTTAGCTGTTGCCAAATAAATAATCTGCCGGCCATATTTATCCTCCTGGCCGGCAGCAATCTTTTCCGCTAAAGAGCTTTTTCCACTCCTAGCTCCTCCTAAAATAAATACAACCATTTAAATATCCTCAATTTCATCTTCTAATTCAGGATAAATAGCCCCTACTAAAGCTTTTAGACCATCAATCAGTCTCGGTGATGGGCGACTCACAACATCCTGATCTATTATATGAACTCTCTCATTCTGAACTGCAGTTAATACCTGATAATTATCTCTATTTAAAATTTCCTCCCTGGATACTTGATGGTCAGCACTATGAGGTGTAGAAATATAAACTTCAGGATCTAAATAAATTAAATCCTCTAAACCAAATTGAGGCCAACCACTACCAGCTTCAGCTCCAATATTTTCTCCGCCTGCTAGAGAAATCATATTATCTATAAAATTATCGCCTCCAGCAGTTGTTAATGGTTCATTCCAGATCTCATAAAAAACCTGGGGACGTTCTTCCCTCTCCCCAATCAAATCAAGAATAGCATCAATTCTTGACTCCATATCATTTACTACTTCTGCAGATTCATCGATATTTCCTGTAACTAAACCTAAACGAGTCATTGCAGAAAAAGTATCCTGAACACTGGCAGGATAAAAACCTACTACATTCATATCCAGTTCCTGCAAACGCTCAATAATCTCCATTGGATTAATACCGTCTGCAACTATTAAATCAGGTTCCTTGCTAACAATAGCTTCAATATTAGGCTCAGTTATACTCCCTATAGTATCCACCTCCATTGCTTCTTCTGGATAATCACAGAAAGAAGTGATTCCGACAACTCTATCTCCAAGGCCAATTGCAAATAACATTTCAGTTACGTTTGGGGCTAAAGATATAATTCTTTCAGGCGCTTCATCTAATTCCACTTCATTACCTAAATCATCAGTTATCCCAACGGTTGCTGATTGAACAGCAGGAGAAATAACTAAAGCAATTAATAATAAAATACAACTTATCTTTGTAATTCTATTAAGCATTTTCATGATAAATACCTCCAATTATAATATTAATCTTCCTAAGTAAGTGATGAAATATCTAATTTATCTCAATAAAAATCAAACCCTTTATTTATAACTAGCAAAACTTCTTACTTATCCTCCAGTAAACCAATACCTGAAGCAATATCAATGCTATTTAAAACATAGTTGTCTTTATATAGACCAAATAATTCATTTTTAGATAGCCCAATATCACCTGTTAAAAGCCCCTATCCAAAAACACACCTCCTCCTGCCAGCCATATTCCACCTGCAGTCAAGGCCTCAAATAAAAAACCTGACTAGCTACATCTTCAGTAGTAGTCAGGGTATTATTAGCATATATGCTCATACTATACCATGACCTACAATCCTTGTTCCCGAAGTATGCAGGTTTTATCGATATCAGGCAGGTCTCCTGGCTCCTATCATAAATAATAGTTACAGTGGCGGGCCCGCTCAGGTATTTCACCTGATTCCCTATTCTCCTCTAACAATAGTTTCATTGTCAAAGGCACCAAATATCGCTTATTTATTTAATTTTCTGGCTTAATATAATTATTCTCTATTTCTTTCTAATGTCCTGCAAATATTCAAATTTTATTTCAATGCAGAATATCTCCAGGAAATATTATCACTCTGTTTCATTTTAAAGCCGAAATTAATTTTATTAAACTTCTTGCCTAACTCATTATTCTTTAGAATTATAAATGGAATTAATCCAACAATCATTAAAAGAACAGCTATAAAAAATATACTATTGAATGAAATATAATTTATTAATAAACCACCTATTAGTGGACCTATCATACCTCTTAAACCTAATCCAGTTAGATAAATTCCACTATATACTGAAGATTTACCGTTACCTAATTTAATAATTTGGTTTAACCAGCCAACTTCTAAAGCAGATCCAGCAGCCCCGGCTGTTATTGATGCAATTGGTAAAATATAAAAGCTTGGATCCATAAAATATATAACTGGAGATATTACAAATAAAATAATAGCAGACTTAATCACAATAAGGGGGTTCTTTCTGTCATTTAAACTACCCCAGAAAGGAGCAGATATAAACCAGCCAATCATCCAGAATACTGATAATTGCCCAATCTGGAAATTATTTAAACCCATTTTATTCACCTGGTATAATGGATAAATAGGTACTAACAGCATGTTCCCGAGATCAAAAATAAAAAATCCTAAGATAGTTAACCTAAATAATTTATCTGTTTTTAGTATACTGACTGTTTCCTTTATAGAAAACTTCCTCTTCTTTAAAGATTTATCCGTTACTTCTACTGGGTCTTTAACTTTTCTAATTATGTAAGAGGCTATCATACCAGAAATACCTGCTACTATAAATAATCTTCCATGCCCATAATAATCAATCATTAGACCAGCACCATAAGTTACCCCAACTCTACAGATACCAATAATAAACTGGATTAGGCCCATTAAGCGCCCTCTTTCTTTAGCAGGATAAATATTTTGCATTAAAGCAGTAAAAGCAGGCCAGCCTGCTGCCGCAATTGCAAAATGTAAAATTAACATAATAGCAAAAATTGTTGAATTAGTTATTAAACCTAATGCAATTAAAAGCATCCTGGAAACAAAACCACTATAAAAAACAAATTTCCTTTTAGATTTATTTTCACTATTATGACCCCAGTATACTGCAAATATATGACCCATAAATGGTGAAGCAGTCAATAGAGCCAATAAAACCCCATCAATTCCAAGTCTTACTGCAGTAGCTGGAAAAAACGGGTATAAGACACCTGCATATAGGGCAAAAAATATCGATGCTGTCGCATCTATTTTAAAATTGTATTGTGTTGATTTATCCAAACTGTTTAACAGCTTAAGTTTTGGTACTGCAAAATTCATTTTCATCACTTCCCTGACAATTATTTATCAACTTCAAATTTTACATATTTAAACCGGCCCGTAAAAAGGACCGGCAATAGAATCTCATATATAAAATAACAAACTCATATTAATATAACGCAGTTAATAATCTTTGTCAAGGATTAAATTTTGAATTACTTAAAAACTTTTCTTTCTGGAATTGGAGGCATGTTTAATTTATGCTCAGCAGAGGCTCTTAATTCCTCAATTCTCTCTTTATCTGATTCTTCGACTTCTTCTCCCAATATATATTTATCGAGAATCTCATAGCTTACTCCCATCTCATTCTCATCTGTCTGTTCTTCCCAAAGGCCTGCAGATGGTTCCCGTTCAACTATTTTTTCAGGTATTCCTAAATATCTGGCCAATCCTCTAACTTCAGTTTTTACAAGTCTTCCCAGTGGAGCTAGATCAATTCCCCCATCACCAAATTTAGTAAAGTAACCTGTAAATAATTCACTCCAATTATCAGTTCCTATTACTAAATAGTTTTTCCGGGCTGCCAGGTAATACAGGGAAATCATTCTAAGTCTGGGTTTAATATTCGCTTCAGCTAATTTGTCTTCCCCTGGCATTAAACTTTTAAGATCTTCTAATAAAAGGTCATAATGCTTTGACAAATCCAATTCATCATAATCAATATTTAAAATATCTGCAGCTAGAATTGCATCTTCTCTATCTTCTCCATTGCTATGGCAGGGCATTATCAACCCAAAAGCCTCTATATCAGCTGCTCTTTTTAGGAGAGCTGCTGTTACAGCAGAATCAATTCCTCCACTAAGTCCAACAATCCCTCCTGACTTATTAGCCTCTTTAATCTTTTCTGTAAGCCAACCAGTCAAGAAGTCTGTAACCTCTTTATAATTTAAATCTGACATAAGCATCTCCTTTCATTTTATATCCCTTGAAACTCACCTCTAATGATATCCTCTAAAAAACCTCTTATTCCTGTTATTTGCCAGCGATCATTAATAATATTCAGTCTTAGATAATCTTTAGCCTGCCAATCAATCCTGCCTTCTTCAGAATTTATAAAGAAGATATAGTTTGCCTCAATAATAACTTCATCATTATCCTGTAAATAATTAAGTTCCAAGGAGTTAACGCCAAAAATCGATCTATCTTCTACATCATCTGTTATATCTGGATCTTCTTCAAATAAAATAATTTCATCTTCAACTATTTCCTCAGGAGATTCTAATTCTGGTTCAACATCTAAATCTCCATCCTCCTCAAGTGAAATCTCAACATCTTCACCATTATCTATCTCTGTATCTTCCTCAGGGGCTTGCATTTCATAAAACTGCCTAACTGTTTCAAGCACATGTGTTTCTGTTACCATCCTTCTTAGCTGTCCTAAATCTATTGAATTTGTATCATCTAACATCGTAACATTCTTTTCATCTATAGCCTGGTAAAAATACTCGACAACTTCATGGGGCTGATGATCTGAAGTCACAATATCATCTGTACCAGCAGTAAAAAAAATAGCAAAAAGTCCAATAATTAAAACTGAAAACAAAGCTAATATCTGCCAGCGTTGTTTAAAATTATATATAACCCTCTGCTTTAAATGAAATCTTTGCTGTTTTCTCTGATTATTTTTAATTTCATCTTCTTTAGTATTGCTTTCAATAGCATTATTTACTCTAATTCTTCTAATTTCATCAAGCAAAAATTTCATTCCAGGCCTTTTATCTGGCTTAGGTTTTAAACAACTATTAATTAATGAACTTACCTCTTCTGAAATCTCAGTTCTTAAAACAGCAGGAGAAAGTCTTCTGCCGCCAATAATTCTATCTAAAGTATCTGTCTGGTCTCTACCGCCAAATGGATTTTCACCGGTAACCAATAAATAAATAATCACCCCAAGGCTGAAAACCATTGTCTTCTCATTTTTATTGTCTAGATCATTATTTATATCTTCAGGAGGCCTATAGGAATTAGTACCAATATAGCTTTCTTTAAGATTATATTTAGTAATAATTTCCTCAAAGGGTTTAGGTATTAATCTAATCCTATTATTAAAATCAAGCCTTAAATTTTCAAGAGTTAAAATATACCAGCCCTTATTCCAGGGTTCTATTTCAATAAGAGCAGATAAAAGATCCTCCCACCATTGTAATACTTCTTCTAATTTCATACCTCCAGGTTCAGGGTCAAGACAATCCGACCAGGCTGGAGAATCTGTAATTAAATAATAGTTATTATCTCTTCTTTGAAAGTCTATAAAATCAACTAATACACCCTGACTATCAGTTGACCATTCATTTAAAGCTTCTTTTAACTGCTTGTTAAAATCTCTAATTAGTCTTGATTTAGGTTTCCTCTCAGAAAATAATTCAAGACCATATAGTTCATCAGATTCAAACTTTTTAAACTCTGTAGTTTTATCTATTGACATACTGATAGCCTCCTGATTAAATCAAAAATTAATTTAACTGCTTATAAACCCTTGCTTCATAAGGTTTTAAATTAGGAAGAGAATCATCTGGGTGGCCTTTTTGATCAAAGTAATTACCATAAACATAAGTTAAAATAGAACAAAAAGAATCTAAGGAAAAATTCTGCTCTTTGTCAGAAAAATTCAATAAAACTAAATAGTTATCTCCATCTAATCTTCTCCAATAAGCAAAAATTTCTCTATCATCAGCAGCGATTTGTTCAAAAGAACCTGATATTAATGCCTGATTGTTTGCTCTGAATTCAATCAAATCTCTATAATAATTTAATATCGAATCTTTATAGTTTCTCTGTTCTTTAATATTAATAGATTCATAATTAGGATTTATCTTAATCCATGGTTT
>Ga0207421_10001661_pt1 | contig 28260 bp, 27 predicted proteins | sample SodLakKL_010_SED_4_FD_187542 | JGI IMG/M metagenome (GOLD analysis project Ga0207421, IMG submission 187542) | Alkaline sediment microbial communities from Lake Tanatar, Kulunda Steppe, Russia - 8KL_010_SED (SPAdes) (version 2) | ecosystem: Environmental > Aquatic > Non-marine Saline and...
CTCTCGCAGGTAATTTAGCATGGCTTTCAGCTTTGCTGAAATAAATTACCGAGAGCGCAAGAACCAAAATCCCGCTGGGATTTTGAGTTGTGATTCTTAAGAAAAGGGTATTAAAGCTTCAAATCCCCTCTCTTTATTCCTGGTCACCTTCCATATATTAAAAATACCCCCGTAAAGGAGTATTTTTAAAACAAATGATGTGACCCCGAGGGGATTTGAACCCCTGTTACCAGGATGAAAACCTGGCGTCCTGGGCCAAGCTAGACGACGGGGCCATGTAGTCAGCATTCTAATATAATTTTAAAAAAAGTCAAGTCAATGAAAATATTAGCAATAGAAACATCCTGTGACGATACTTGCGTATCGATTATGGAAGAGGGCGAGGATATTCGCTTTCTCTCTTCCGTGATCTCTTCGCAAGTGGAAGTTCACAGACAATGGGGTGGAGTCTATCCGACCCTTGCAAAAAGAGAACACCAAAGAAATTTGGTGCCGGTTTTAAAAAAGGCTTTAAAAGAGGCCGGCTTACTTAAAGAGGGAAACTCACAAAAAGATGTTTCCAAGATATTGGAAAGAGAAAAAGAGCTTTCCAAAAAACTAAGTTCTTTTCTTTCTTCTTATTCCAAGCCGGATGTGGATTTTTTGGCCGTAACCGTAGGTCCGGGACTCGATCCTTCTTTATGGGCGGGAATAAATTTTACCAAAGCTTTGGCTTTCGCTTGGGATATTCCCGTAATTCCGGTAAATCACATTAAAGCTCACTTCTTGGCGCCACTCATCTTGGAAGGCGGTAAGTTTCCGGCCGTCTCCATGCTGGCTAGTGGAGGTCATACTCAACTTATAGTTTCCGAAAGTCTCGACGATCATAGAGTTATAGGAAAAACGAGAGACGACGCCGCCGGAGAATGTTTTGATAAAAGTGCTCGCATAATAGGTCTGGATTATCCGGGTGGTCCGGAAATAGCCAAGTTGGCTAAAAAAGAGACCGACAGAAAGGTGAAGCTTCCAAGACCCATGATTGGAACGGACGATTACGACTTTAGCTTTTCCGGACTGAAGACAGCCGTTCTTTATACATGGCGCAATGAAAAAGATAAGTCGGAAGAGTTTAAAATAGCAATGGCAAAAGAGATACAAGAAGCAATAACCGAAGTTTTAATTGAAAAAACATTCAAAGCAGTTGATGAATTTGAAGCAAAAACAGTAATAATCGGTGGAGGAGTTTCCGCTAATTTAAACTTGAGGGAGAAAGTTAAAAATCGTGCTGATGACCTTAAAATAATTCTGCCCGGTTTTGATTTTTCAACCGATAACGCTAAAATGATTGCAGTAACCGCTGCTTACGAAAAAGATAAAACTAAAACTTTAAATTGGAAAACATTGCAAGCTGATCCGAATCTTAAAATTAACTGAAAATTTTGTTATACTGAATCATTATGAATATACCAAAAGCATACGAACCAAATAAGAAAGAAAAAAAAGTTTACAAACTCTGGGAAAAGACCGGTTATTTTAATCCGGAAGAACTTCCCGACCGTCACGATGAACCGTTTTCTATTTTAATGCCTCCCCCGAATGCCAACGACCCCTTGCATATCGGACACGCAGTCTTTATAACGCTTCAGGATATAATGATCAGATACAACAGAATGAACGGAAAAAAAGCCTTATGGCTTCCGGGAGCGGATCACGCCGGATTCGAAACTCAAGTTGTTTTTGAAAGGAAGTTAAAAGAAAAAGGAAAGTCCCGTTTGGATATGGACAGGGATGAATTTTACAAACAGGTCTGGGATTACACTCAAAAAAATAGAGATTTGGTAAGAGATCAGATTAAAAAGCTGGGAGCTTCTTGTGATTGGAGTAGAGACACTTTTACACTTGATGAAAAAGTTGTAAATACGACTTACAAAACTTTTAAAAAAATGGCCGACGAAGGTCTGATATACAGAAAAAAACGATTAGTGAACTACTGCACAAATCATCAAACTGCTTTTTCGGACCTTGAAGTTGATCATGAAGAGAGAAAAACGAATCTTTATTACATAAAATATGGTCCGTTTATTCTGGCTACAACCAGACCGGAAACTAAATTCGGAGACACCGCAATTGCAGTTCATCCGGACGACAGAAGATATAGAAAGTATGTCGGTAAACAGATAAAAATAAGGACTCTGCTCGGCGAAAAGAAGATAAAAGTTATCGCCGACGAGGCCGTTGATCAAGAATTCGGCACCGGAGCAGTTAAAGTAACACCGGCTCATTCGGAAGTCGATTTTGAAATTTGGCAAAGACACAAAGGCGAAATGCCGGAACCGATAGAAGTTATAGATAAAGACGGAAAGATGACCGATGCTGCCGGTCCTTATTCGGGAATGGACGCAAAAAAAGCCAGAAAAAAGGTTGCTGAAGATATGGATGAGATGGGAATTTTGCAAAGAGTTGACGATGAATACGAGCACAGTATGTCGGTTTGCTATAAGTGTGGTCAAGAAATAGAACCTCTCCTTATGGAACAATGGTTTATTGATATAAAGCCATTGGCCGAACCTGCTATCGAAGCGGTTAAAAACGGTGATGTCACTATTCACCCCGATAATTATAGAAAAGTCTACCTCCACTGGATGGAAAATATAAAAGATTGGAATATATCTCGTCAAAACTGGTGGGGAATTGAAATTCCGGCCTGGAAATGTATGGATTGCTCTACCGATGAAAATGAAGAGTGGATTATAACCGAGGGTGAAGAACCTGACGAGTGTCCGGAGTGTGGCGGTGATAATTTAGAACAAGACACAGATGTTTTCGATACCTGGTTTTCTTCAGGTCAATGGCCGTTTGCAACTCTCATAAACGAAGACGAGCCCGAACTTGAAAAGTACTTCCCTACTTCCGTAATGGAAACCGGATTCGATATACTTTTCTTCTGGGTAGCCAGAATGATTATGCTCAGCCTTTACAGAACGGAACAAATTCCTTTTAAGGATGTATATTTACATGGATTGGTCAGAGATGAAAACAAGGACAAGATGTCCAAGTCCAAAGGAAATGTAATAAATCCGATAGAAGTGGCTGAAGAATACGGTACGGACGCTTTAAGAATGTCACTAGTAGTCGGTAATATGCCCGGGAAAGATATGACAATTTCTGAAAATGAAATAAAAGGATACAGAAATTATGTCAACAAGATATGGAATATGTTTAGATTTCTAATGATGCGGTGTCAAGACTACGATCCGAAAAATGACCCGAAATTAAGTAAAAAAGATAAAGAGTTGCTTGAAGAATTCAAAGAGAAAGCCAAAGAGATAACTGATGACTTGGATAATTTTCAATTTTCACATGCGGGTGAAAAACTTTACCATTACAGCTGGCATAGATTTGCAGATGAAATTATAGAAGAATCAAAAGATGTTTTGGAGGATGAAAAGAAAAAAGCAGCTCGTCAGGAAGTTTTGATTTCAATTTTTGCCGGAATCCTGAAGCTTGCTCATCCTTTTATTCCTTTCGTAACCGAAGAAATCTATCAAAAGATGCCACTTGAAGATAAAAAGGAGACAATAATGATCGAAGAGTGGCCTGTTTAGATGAGTTATTTAACGATTGAATACATATCCTTTACCATATTGGGAGTGTTACCCAGTCTGATTTGGCTCTTTTATTTTCTGGATAAGGATAATGATCCGGAGCCGAAGATAAGAATTTTACTCGTATTCATTTTTGGTGTCTTAGGAGCTTTCTTAGCCGCCTCGATTCAGGCACCGACCAGAGAATTTCTTCACTCAGTAAGTACCGAAGGTGGGAGAAATTTGTCGATCTTTATCAGTTTTGTCGACTCCTTTTTCGCAGTAGCGTTTTTGGAAGAAACGGTTAAGCTTTTGGCGGTCTTGCTGGGAGTTTTTCTTTTAGGTGTAAGGGAGCTGGATGAACCGGTTGATTTTATTATATACATGATAACGGCCGGATTGGGGTTTGCCGCTTTGGAAAATTATATTTATTTTTCAAGAGTTCCGACCGAAATGATTGCCGAACTGGTTCTTTTACGATTTGCAATAACGACACTTTTTCATGCAATTGTAGCCGGTATTCTGGGTTATTTCATGGCTCTCTCGATAAGAGTGATGAAACCTCTTTTTATCTTTTTGGGCTTGATCGTGGTAACTTTTTTCCATACCCTCTACAATGTTCTTATCGAATTTATGGCAATTTCCGAAAATATAATTTATCCGATTTTTCTTTTGCTCTTTTTGCTCGTCTTAACCATGCTTCTTTTAAGAGGGTTTAAAGAGACAAAAAGAATGAAGGGAATTTGTGAAATAAATTTATAAATTAAACTTTAAAAATATGTCAGAAAATAAAAAGGAGGAGAAAAATAAAAATTCGGGAGAAAAAAAGTCCAAGAGCTGGCTTTCCAAAGAAGGAGAATTAACCGTTGACGTTTATCAAACCGATAAAAATATAGTAATTCAAACCACCATAGCCGGTGTATCCAAGGATGACTTGGAGATAATTACGGAAAAAGACATGGTAACAATAAAAGGAGAGCGAGAGCGGCTGGAAAACGAAGAAATCGAAGAATTTTTTATCGAAGAATGTTTTTGGGGACCGTTTTCCAAAGAGATAGTATTACCGGAAGAGACGGATCCTTCAAGAATAAAAGCTACCATGAATCAGGGAGTTTTAACCATTAAAGTTCCTCGTATAGAAAGAGAAAAAAGAAGAGAGGTTAAGCTGGAAGAAGAATGAATTACAGTGAAATAATAATCCTGATAGCTCTGCCCGTAGTCTTTATAATTTACGCTTTAGTCGTAATAGCGATATTTTTTTCACCCTCGAGCATAAAATCACTATTTTACGGAGCACCTCCGATTCCGACCCCAAAAAGTGAAATAAAATGTGCTCTGAAGGCCGTAGAGCTTTCTGAAGGAGATTCTTTTTATGATTTGGGTTCATGTACCGGAAGAGTGGTTGCAATCGCAAGACGGGATTTCAGAGCTGACGCAAAGGGAATTGAGTATTCTCTTTTCTGGTATCTTCTTTCAAAAATAAATTTACGATTAAGAGGGCTGGAGGCTGAGATTATTAGAAAAAATTTTTTGGATGTTGATCTGTCCGATGCGGATGTCTTATATATGTACGGATCTCCGATGTTAATGAAAAGATTGGAAAATGGAATGGATAAAGAGAATTCAATTAAATTAGTCAGTTATTGTTTTTCTTTTCCTGATCGAGAACCTGAAGAAGTAATAACCAGCCCCAAAGGTAAAAATATATTCATCTATAAAATATAAAATCGCTCCGGATCGGAGCGATTTTTTTGTGCCGAGGGTGGGATTCGAACCCACAAGCTCTTGCGAGCAGCAGGCCCTAAACCTACCGCGGTTGCCGGTTTCGCCACCTCGGCTCTGATTAATTTTATCTCTTATTAAATTAAAATCAACCCCTTCCGAAGAAGGGGTTGAAGTTATTCAAGGTCAACAAAACTTGGATTATCTAGCCCATTATGAAGTTCAATATGGCGGGTACCGCATAAGCGAATACACCGATAAATACACCGACTATGGCGTAAGTTATGAACTTCTTACCTTTGGCTATATTGTCTTCACTTCCACCTCCGGTGAGAATGAAGAATCCTCCGATTATTACCAGCGCAACTACGAGCCCCATCATGATAAAGAAGAGGACTTGTGCAGCTCTGTTTACGGTGTTTATGAGGCAAATTATAGCCCATACGTCACCATCATCTTGATCAACTTCACCGGAGTAAGTTTCTCCGTCATACGTTATATCTCTAACCAATTCACACCCTTCCATGACCTCTATTTCTTGAGCATTTACCATTACGACACCGGAAAAAACGATTGCCAAAGCTAAACCTAAAATCAATAATGCTTTTTTCATTTTTTTAAAATTATTTTATCGACCTTTTACAGGTTAACATATTAAATTATTCTACCACCTCTATTGAATAGTGCAAATCAACCGCCCATAACAAATCTTATAACCGCCAATATTCCTCTGGCAAAAAGAACAACGAAAAGACCCAGAACCGTCCATGTTATGATATTTTTTCCTTTTTCAAAATATTTTGGATTAGCTCCTCCAAACATGATGAATAATCCTCCAACAATAACCATAAAAGCTACAAGAGCCAGTCCGAGCTGAATTAAAAGATTAGTGATTTCAGTTAAAAGCTCTTGTATAGAGCAAAAGCGTAGCGGGTTCGGTATGCAGACGACTCCGTTTCCGTTATCACAAGGATTGCAATCCGCATACACGGTCGCAGTTCCGGCAAAGCTCATCAAAAACGCGAAAACGGTTACCATTATTTTTCTCTTTGCCTTCATAAGTTTTAGCATAGACTATTTTTGGTAAAGAAAGCCATAATGATGCATTCCGAATTGAAACTCTTCCTTTAGTGCAAAATTATGCCTTTCCGCTACTTTTTTAACTTCTTCGGGATGAATTTTAATTTCTCTGGGTCCTATGGGAGAGTCCGGAGACCACTCCGCAATAAAAATAAACCCGCTATTTTTCAATATTCTGCGGGCTTCGGAAAAAATGGAGTCGTAATCTTCAACCTGAAAAATAAAATTGGTCATCAGCACCAGGTTTACTTTCTTGTCGGGGATGGATGTCCCTTCTTCAATATTTTCCCTCAACACTTTAACATTCGCCACTCCTTCCCTGTTCAGTTTGCTTTTTAGTACCGATAAGGGTTCTTCGAGTAAATCTATTGCGTAGACAGCTCCCTCGGAGAGTTTGTCGGCTAAAGGCAAAGCCCATCCTCCGGAGCCACAACCGAAGTCGGCCGCTAACATATCTTCTTCAACAGGTAAATCTTCAATTACTTCTTCGGGATTTATAAAAGCCATTTTAGAAACAAGTTATAGATGCTACGGAATCTTTTTTACTTAATTTCATAACTCTGACTCCTTGAGTGGGACGACCGAGTTTGGATATCTTATCTATGCTGGTTCTTATTACTTTCGCTTTTTTGGAAACCGCTACCAGATCTTGATCTTCGGTAACAACTCTGGCAGAAATTATTTCTCCCACTTTCGAAGGGTTGCTAAGCGTTTTAAGTCCGACACCACCCCTCTTTTGAGGTCTGTATTTTTCTACCAAAGTTCTTTTTCCGTATCCTTTTTCAGTCATTATGAATATGTATTGATCCTTCTCCTCGTTGCTTCTGATTACTCCCATGTCAGTAACTTCATCTCCCTTTTTGAGGTCGATTCCCTTTACTCCAATGGCTTGTCTACCCATCGGTCGAACTTCTTCTTCATCAAATTTAATCGCTTTTCCTTTTTTGGTTACGATTATCAAGTCGTCATCACCGGTTGTCTTTCTCACTTTTTTAAGCTGGTCACCCTCTTTTAAGGTGAGAGCGATAAGTCCCGATCTTCTGATATTCTTAAACTCTTCCAGTGCTGTTTTCTTTATTTTACCTTTTTCTGTTACCATTACCAAATTTTCAATCGCTCCATCCTTTCCATCCTTATCCAAAGGAATAACTGCCAGCACACTTTCATCCGAAGAAAGCTCTAAAAAGTTCAAAATACCTCTTCCTCGTGCCGCCCTGGTTCCTTCCGGAACCTTGTAGACGGGTACACGGAATACTTTACCGCTATCAGTGAAAAAGAGTAGATCATCATGAGTGTTGGCCTTGATAAAGTGATCAACCACATCATCTTGACTGGTTTTCATTCCCAAAATTCCTTTTCCACCTCGCTTTTGTTTTTTATAGGTGGAAGGATTGATTCTTTTAATATAGCCTCCTTTGGTAACTGTCACTATCGCTTTTTCTTTGGGGATTAAATCCTTATCTTTGATATTTCCCAGAGGTTCCGGATTTACATCCGTTCTTCTTTCATCATCAAACTCTTCTTTCATCTCTTCCAATTCTTCTTTGACCACTTCTTTAATTTTTTCTTCACTTTCGAGTGTTGTCTTCAATTCTTTTATCGTCTCCTTTTTTTCATTTAACTCATCTTCAACTTCCACTCTTTCCAACTTGGCCAATCTTTGTAATCTCATTCTCAAAATAGCCAAAGCTTGAAGGTCACTCAAATTATACTCTTCCATTAAGTTGGTCTTCGCCTCCTCCTTATCTTCCGAAGCTTTAATCGTTTCGATAATCTCATCGATATCCACTAAAGCTTTATATAAACCTTCCAGAATATGTGCTCTGTCTTCCGCTCTTTGTAATTCGTATTTTAATCTTCTGGTAATTACATCTATTCTGTGCTCTATGTAATACTCTAAAATTTCAACCAGACTGAGCACTCTGGGTTGAATTCCGTCAACCAAAGCAATCATGTTCAAGTGAAACTTTTTTTGCAGAGAGCTGAAATTGAATAATCTGTTGAGTACCTTTTGAGGGTAGGCGTTTCTCTTTAAATCGAGAACTACTCTCAAACCTTCTCTGTCCGACTCGTCTCTTATATCTCTGACACCTTCCAATTTTCCGTCCTTTACCAGATCGGCAAACTGCTCGACCATCTTCGATTTTTTAACTCCGTAAGGAATTTCGCTGATAATTATCTGTGAACTTCTCGCTTTCTGTTTTATATTCGCCTTTCCTCTTACTTTTATCGATCCCTTACCCTGTGAATAAGCTTTTACGATTTGTTCTCTGTTATATATCTCTCCACCGGTGGGAAAGTCGGGACCTTTTATGAATTCCAACAAATCTTCCGTATCGGCTTCCTGGTTTTCAAGAAGATGAATGGTAGCGTCAATCGTTTCTCCGAGATTGTGGGGAGGAATATTGGTGGCCATTCCCACGGCAATTCCCAATGACCCGTTCAAAAGAAGTTGTGGAAGTGGAGAAGGTAAAACGGTCGGTTCCTCTTTGGTTCCGTCATAGTTATCGATAAAATCAACCGTGTCTTTGCTTATATCCTTAAGCATCGCTTTTCCAACCTTGGAAAGCTTGGCTTCCGTATATCTCTGCGCTCCCGGAGGATCGTCGTCTATGGATCCGAAATTTCCTTGACCTTTGACCAGAGGGTATCTAAGTGAAAAGTCTTGCGCCATTCTGACCATCGAATTATAAACTGCACTGTCTCCGTGCGGATGATATCTGGCCAAAGTCATACCGACCACGCTGGCCGATTTTTTATACTTGGCTCCGGGTGTAAGTCCGTCTTCGTTCATCGTATAGAGAATTCTTCTGTGCACTGGCTTCAATCCGTCCCGTACATCGGGAAGTGCTCTACCGACAATAACCGACATCGCGTAATCGATGTAAGACTTTTTCATCTCTTCGGTTATGTTTCTCGGTCTTACGTAGCCTATATCATTTTCTTGAAAATTATCTTCTTTCATGTTTTTTTAGATTATGCCTTTTTGCTCTGTGGTTTTAATTTGTATACTTTGATCTCTCCTTCCGAAAGGTTGCTTTTTGAGATAGAAACCTTGTCTTTAGCCTCCGTGTCTTTGGCTCCCATCGCTTTGAAAAATGCTTCCGGCCCATCCAAATCCAAGTCAAGACCATCCACTTTGTAGTGCATGGGGATTACCGCTTTCGGTTCAAGTTGAGAGATTATTGTACTCGCTTTTTTTGCGTTTAATGTATATTTTCCGCCTATCGGAATAAGTAAGATATCAACTTCACCTATCTCTTTGAGTTGATCGTCGGTAAGCTCTTTTTGACCCAAATCACCGAGATGACAGACATTCATTCCTTCCGACTCTATTACATAAATAGTATTTACTCCTCTTTCCTTTCCCTTTTCTTCATCGTGATAAGAAAAAATTCCTCGAATGAGTGTGTTTTGAACTTCATATTCACCGGGGTTGTCTATTACGAATGCTTCTTCATTTACCGCCGATAAATTATTGTGGTCATCATGAGAGTGTGAAACCAAAACCATTTCAACGTTCTTTTTGTATAACTTCAATCCGGTAGATTCATCGAAAGGATCAGTTAGAATGGAGACTTTTTTCCTCGACTTCCTCTTTTTCTTTCCGGAAATGTAAAAACAAGATTGTCCGTACCATTTAAAATCCATATTCTTTATAATATTTTAACTAAATACTAATTACCATTTTACCAGTCAAACTTGAAAAAATCAAGATATTATGTAAAATAGATAATCAGCGGCAAGTATTGAAAAGTTTGGGCTCAAAGACTTCATCTTGCCCAAGTCAATTATTAACCAATCGATAAAAATTTGTTTAGATTTGAGCCACTACCAAATTTTTATCATCAAGAAAAATTATGAAAGACAAATTAAAAGAAGAAAATTTACTCGAAATACCCAAAGAAGGATCGGTTGTCGAAGGTGAGATAGTAGGTAAAGGACGAGCAGCGGCTTACGTTGATTTGGGAATCTTCGGAACCGGAATAATTTTCGGTAGAGAGTTTTACCAAGCTAAAGACGAACTCAAAGACCTGGAAAATGGAGAAAAAGTCTCCGTTAAGGTTGTAGACATAGACGGGGAAGACGGTTATGTTGAACTTTCTCGACACGAAGCAAGAAAGGATATGGCCTGGGGTGTCTTGGAAGAAAAGAAAGAAAACAGTGAAACCATAAAAGTAAAAATTGAAGGCGCCAATAAAGGTGGTCTTTTAACTAAACTTTTTGGAATTTCATCATTTTTACCATCCTCTCAACTTTCTTCGGATAATTATCCTCATGTAGAAGGGGGTGATCGAGATGAAATTTTACAAGAATTACAGAAATTAGTCGGAGAAGAGCTGGAAGTCAGAATTTTGGATCTCTCCAAGGAAGATGAAAAAATAATTCTTTCGGAAAAGATAAGAGAGATAGAAAAGAAAGAAAAGGCTCTTGAAGAATATGAAGAAGGTGATGTCGTTGAAGGAAAAGTTACCGGTATTGTTGATTTTGGAGCCTTTATCAAGTTCGGTGAAGGTATAGAAGGGCTTATTCATATCTCCGAATTGGACTGGAGTCTCGTTTCCGACCCATCCAATATTCTCGAAGAAGGAGAAAAGATTGAAGCCAAAATCATAAAAATAGCCGACGGTAAAGTATTTTTATCCCTTAAAGCGCTCAAAGAAGATCCTTGGAAAACAATCAAAGAAAAGCATTCCAAGGGAGACGTAATTGAAGGTAAAGTTACCAAATTCGTCTCTTTCGGATCTTTTGTTGAGCTCAATTCCGGAATTCAAGGACTTTGTCACATCTCCGAATTCGGAACGAAGGAAAGAATGGAAGCTGCACTCGAAGTCGGAGAAACTTATGACTTTGAAATTTTGTCGATAGATGCTGACGATCATCGTTTGAGTCTACGGCTTAAAGACTAACGAAATCGATCAAAACTAAGAAAAATCCGCCACTTCGGCGGATTTTTTGTTTGTCTAAAACATTAAAATATTACTTAAAACAACTTTTACCAATTTTATCGTTCAGCTACTCATTTATTCGTACTCGGGAGAGGTTGGACCTCTCCCGAGATCCTTCAAGAAAGGTGGTTTGAGTTGAAATCCGAGTTATTATTAAAACTGTTTGCTATTTGGGAGAGGTTGGACCTCTCCCGAAGGGGATGGAGTATTATTTGTTGGGTGTGTGGAGTGAAGTGTGAGAAATAAAAAAGTGCTCTCGGCAGGAGTCGAACCTGCAACCTACTCCTTAGGAGGGAGTCGCTCTATCCGGTTGAGCTACGAGAGCTTGGTGTAACCGATTATAATTTATTAATTAGATATTGACAAATTAACCGAAAATAAAAACTAAAAAGTCGTACTCGGGAGAGGTTGGACCTCTCCCGAGATTCTTCAAGAAAGGTGGTTTGAGTTGAAATCCGAGTTATTATTGAAACTGTTTGCTATTTGGGAGAGGTTGGACCTCTCCCGAAGGGGATGGTTTGAATTGGTTTTTGTGATTAGGGAAATAAAAAGCCGCCTTAAGGTAAAAGGCGGGTGTCTTTTAAATATTATTTAATCTTATTTTCGTCGATCTCCTCCTTATTTCTTTTTATTCTCCAATTTACAAAAAGTGCCACCAGTATGACAATCACCCAAGGCGCGACATCCCTCCAGCTTACCGGAGGATGAATGGTCTTAACGGTCTCGTTTCCGGCTCTGTCGACCGCCTTAACCTTTATAACGCTGTTTCTGGTTTGATCTTGCAAAAGATAAGGACTTTCCGCTCGTTCCCATCTTTCCCATTTTTCACTTTCGGCGGTTATGAAGCCTATCCTTTTTTGTTCTGAAATTTTAAAATAATCAATCCCCGAACCTTCGTCTCTGGCATTGAAGATCAAGAAATATTTTCCACCGAATATACCGGGATCTCTGTTGAGTTGAAGATTGAATATCTCGGGAGCTTCGGAATCTTCTAAAAATCTTTTCAAGAGTGGATCTTCGGGGTCTTCGGCGACTTCCGGTATTACGGTAAATCGGGCTCTTTTTCTGGTGTAATCCAAAGGGGTTGCCAATCCGTCATTGAGCATTATTCTGGAACCGCCCCAAAATCTTGCTTCGCCACTAACTTCTCTGTGAGTGTGACCGACTTTAAAGAGGATCTCTCCCAAAAGAACCGACTCTCCATCTTCGGGACAATAACCTCCGGGAATACCACCGGTAAAAGTGACAAAACCGATATCATCGTGTATTTCCGGGCTTTCCGGCCAAAGGGTAAAATCGGAGCGATTACTTAGAAACTCTTCGGCTTGAAGTATGAATCTGGGATACAAGAGATGAACTTCGGCGGCGTTGATGCATTCTCCTTTGGTGTCAACTCTCACTTCAGCTATGAACTTTTCATCGATTCTCTTTTCAATCTCGGCCGGTTCAAAAAAGAGTTCCGCCGTCTCACCGAAGGTGAAAAAAGGCAAGAAAAAAGCTGCAGTCAAAAAAGTGACCAGTAATGCTTTTTTCTTAATTTTGTTCATATTTTTCATCTTTTATTTTTCTTATCCGGTCCAACAACTCATTAAAATACTAAAGTCGGTAAGGTCAACAACTCCGTCGTTGTTGAGATCAGCTTGAGGACTGTCGGTTCCCCAAACCGACATCATAATACTAAAGTCGGGCAAAGCGACCCGCCCGTCACCGGTAATATCGGCGGCTACACAGCCTCCGACGCCGACTGACAAAGTTATCGGTCTGGTATAGGCACTTTCCTCTTGGTTGGCTTCCGCTCTGGCTATGACGTCATAACGACCCTCTCCCAACTCTTCCAGGTCGGGGACAAGTTCCCAGTCTCCCTGATCGTCAACATCGACCATTACCTTTTTTTCTTCTTCATTGTCTTCAAAAAAGCGAACCTCAACTTCACCTCCGGGAACGGAACGTCCGAATATGGAAACTTCTTGCTCAATATCAACTGAGCTACGGTCAAGCTCAATCGTGGGTGAAAGAAGATAGTCCGAAATAACATACCCTTTTTCAGGATCCATAGTCAAGGTGAAAGTGGTTTCCGTAGAGGATCTTCCCTGATCATCTTCGCTCAAAAGGAGAAAGTTTTGCGTCTCTTCAAGAGGTTCGTTTTCTTCAATTATGAAAGCACCTTCGGAATCGGTTTCAACCGTGTGCATCTCTTCTAAGCTTTCATACAAAACAACTTCTCCACCGGGGTAAGCCCATCCGGCAACAACCAGATGCGGAGGTGGGTCTTCTATCTCCGGCGGAGGTGGGTTGGCCGGTTCACCACCGGGTTCGGGTCCTCTGTCGCCACCGGCGGTTCCTCCTCCGGTGTCGGGACCGATATCACCACCGGTTCCTCCTCCGGTTCCGCCACCTCCTCCCGGATCTTCTCCGGGTTCGGGTCCGTCTCCGACGCCGTCTTCTTCTCCGTCTCCGACATTATCCTCTTCACCATCTCCCAAACCGTCTCCGTCTCCGTCGCCATCACCTTCTCCGTCTCCGTCGCCGGTTCCGTCTCCTTCACCTCCCTCTTCTTCGGGAGTCGTAAATTCTACGATTTCACCGTAATTACGCAAATCCTCTTCTTCCTCTTCGTCATACCATTCTACTCCGGCTCTGTATTCGTAAGTCGTTCCTCTTTCCAGTCCGCCCAAAAGCTCGTTGAAGTCGGTTCTGTTATTGACGGTAAACATGCCGGTTTGAATCCAATCTTCGTCCTCCTCTTCTTCTTCGGCTTTTTGTCGATATTCAAAAAATACCTGAACCGAGTCTTCCAATCCCAAGTTTACCAATTGTCCTTGCAAAAGAGCGGTATCAATTCCCAAAACGATCGCTTCTTCGGTGGTTACGATCGGCTCCATAACCTCCACGGTCGTTTCAAGATGAACCGGATCAAGAATGGCAATCAATGTTGTTCCGGAGGCGAATTTTTCTTCATTTTGGTCAAATACGGAGATGCTTATCTGATAAGATCCTTTTTCGGGTGGATTTGCTATTTTGGTTTCTTGCGTTCCGACGACAATCTCTATCGTATCGTCTTCTTGAATCGTAAGCTCATCCGCAAGAGTAAAATTTATTTGACCGTCTTGGCCGTGAGTAACCGAAACACCGACCGTTTCCGGGCCGGCCTCATTTCCGACTTCTTGAGCTTCCTCGTTTATCGAAAAAGAGATATCTTCATAATCTAAGTCTTCAGGAAAGTAGAAAGAGCTCTCCGGCTTGCCTTTGAAGTCGATTTCCATTTCGGAAGAAGAAGGGATTTCTATCGAGCTGGTAAAGCTTATCTCATGAACCGATTCGACCTCCGGCCAAGAGGTTGAAATTTTATCGGTAATACTTCTTATTCCCCCCGTTTGTCCTATTGCCAAAGAGCCGAAAGCGAAAATTCCGGCCAAAAGGCCAGCAGTTATGATCAATATAGAATTTTTTCGGAGGAATTTCATTTAAAAATCCTCTTTTATTATTAATTACTTATAAGAACTCTTTCTTCTTTTCTGGTCCGGTAATCAAGATAAAAATTGAATAAAACCAGTAAAAATAGAGTAACTATGGATATCAGGATGAGGTTGGATATGAATCGATTCTCTCTGTCTCTTTCTTCCAGGGTTTGGAGTAAAACTTCTTCTCTTTCATCCAGCTCCTCTTCCCTTTCTCTCAATTCTTGAGCCAGCGTATTGTAGGGATTTTCGGGAACTTCCGCCGAAGTTCCGGTCGTAGAACCGATCCTGGCTACCATATAATGAGTAACGTCGAGCGGATCGACATGATAAAATCGCCACGAAAAGAGAAAGAGAATCAAAACGGTCGTGGTTGTCGCCACTATCGCCATTTTTACCATTAATCTAACTATTTTCATTCGAACTTCTTAAAATGTATATTTCAAAGACTCTAAAGACGACCAGAAGTAGAAATGCGGAAAAAGAGAGTAGAATCGCAACAGCCGAATTCTTTCCGACCGGCAAAAGCCAAAAATCAAGATCCCGTGTTATGGTATCTCTATCTTCACCGTATTCCAGAAAAAGTACAGCCTTATACCTTCCCGCTTCCATTATATCGTTTTTATCTTTCCAAGTAAAACTCCAACTCCTTTCACTGTCCGGCAAAATGTTACCGAAGCGAGTCACCTTGTTTATCGGAATCGTATCGACTTTTCGGTCTTGATTGTAGATTCTTATTTCACCCCTGGGTCTTATATGAACATTGCCCCTGTTTTCAATCGTAAAGCCGAATTCGATTCGGTCATTTCTATAATAAAGTTCCTCGGCGGTAAACTCTTTCAAAACGGCATCCTCGACTATATCACCGGTTACACTGACTAAAAATAGAGAACCGACCGAAGCGGAAAGAGCCAGGTAGGTGTCCTCGTAATCTTCAACGGGCTTGGTGGAGGTTAAGATGGCGCCGTATTTACCGCCCGGCTCGGCCGTTTCGGGAACCTCTATTCTGAAGGGGACACTTCTTCCCTTTCCCGCGGGAATTAAAAGCGGTTCGGGATTAACTTGAATCCAATTACTGAGCAATGTCTCGGCCGGTTTTTGGGTTTTTGAGTTATCTATTATATTTACATGCCCCTCTCCTCCGTCTTCAAAATCAACGGTGGAGGCTATAACCTCCACATCTCTGGAACTGTTATTGTAGACTTCGACAAAGCCGGAACGAACTCCTCCCGGCTCAACTTCTATATTATTTATGAGAGGGCTTATCGCCAAACTAAAACCTTCCGGTTCTTGAGCGGAAGCGGGTAAGGAGACTAAAAAAAGCAATCCGATTAAGATGTAAGCTATTTTTTTCATAAATCATAATCTGAGTCAATCATTCTTTTAAGCGCATTAAGTCTTTGTAACCAGCCACAGTAAAACGATGAAGGCGACTCCTCCCAAGATGAATATCAATAAAAATTGCCAGGGTATGACCCAAAAGAAGATTACATCCCAAAGCTCTCTGTCGGTCTCTCTACCGTATTCGGTCATTAAAACCGCCTTATACCTCCCGAAGCCTTCGTCCCACTCGTTTATAAAGGTCTCCACTTCTTCTTCCGGTATCTCTCCTCCTTCCGGATTTATCTCCATTGTTTTTACTTCTCTTCCGCCTTGGTCGTATATGGCTATCACGCCCGTCGGCCTTACTCCCGTGTTTCCTATATTTTCTATCTCCAAAGCCAACTCGGCCGGGGGCAAAACGGTATTCAGATTTTTAAAGCCCTTTATCTGAGCTCTCTCGACCAGATGCTCTCTTACTTCCAGATTAATTAAAATTTCGGGCTGAACCAGTTCCAATGCATTTTCTTTTGCATCCGGCCGGGTGGACCCCAAAGCGAAAACTATGGCCGCATGATATTGGTCGGGAACGGCTCCTCTTTCAATCTCAATGGAAACCGATATATCCTTTTCCTCACCGGCACCCAAGCTTTTTCTTTGGCGATCAACTCTTATCCAGCTAGCCAAAGACTCTTCGGAATCGAGGTCGTCTTCATCAAAATCAAGTCTTCCCTGATCCGGGCGTATGTCGACTACCAAGGGATAAAATCTGATTCCCGAATCGGTATTGTTTTTAATAGTGGCGTCAAAACTGAAAGTGTCTCTCTCTTTACCGATTTCATCAAAAACGGCCGGAGAAACCATTATTCTTTCTTCAAGAACATCCTCATCAATCTCTTCATCAAAATCATCCTCCTGCTCAACCGTTTCTTCAACAACTTCTTCTTGAGCCAAAAGATCACCGGTCATCCCGAATAAGGGCATCAAAGCGAGTAAAAGTATTGAAATTATTTTTATCGCCATATCAGGTTACGAAAAAATAAATGTATATTCCGATCGCCAGGAGTGACAAGACTAAGATGGCGACCGCCAGGCCGAATCCGGAAGCATTCTTCTTTTTTATCGCCTCCTTCCGTTCCAGCCCGGTTTGATTCATAATTTCTTCTATCGTCTTTTGCTGAGATCTTTTGAATATGAAGTAGATTATAAAGATAACCAGAAGAAGAAATCCGGTAACTTGAGCTACGAGTGTCTTGGGAATAATCCAAAAAGTGGTCTCGTCGGTTATCGTTCTTACACCCATTCCTCCCTTTCGTGGCGGATCCCCAAAGTTCATAACCAATGAAGCCTTGTATCTACCGAAGCCGAAATCCTCCTGCCACATATTTTCAAATCTTCTTATCGATTGCGGTAGGGCGTTATCGCCGGCTTGATTTAAGGGAATCGAGGCGACCTTGGTGCCACGCATATTTTCAATCTGAATCGATCCGACCGGCTTTATGTGCAAGTTACCTATATTTTCAACTCTGGTTAAAAAATCGACTTGATAGGGCGTGTCGTAGAGATCCCGTCCGGTCGAAAACTCTCTTATTCTGGCTTCGACATCGGCATCACCGATAACGTTGAAAAGCATCAAGACTCCGACTCTGTGACTCATCCCGACGAAAGTTCCGTCCTCGTCATTTCTGGTCGGCGGGTTGGGCCCGAAGACGATTGCTCCGTAATATCCTCCCGGTCCGATATCTTCCGGAACCCGGATTACGACTTGCACGTCTCTGTATTCTCTGGGTCCGAAATTCATCCCCGATTTATTTATCTGAACCCAGTCGGTAAGTGAATATTCTCTATCCTCGGTAGCTCTCATCAGGCGAGCGTTTCCGCCCTCGCCGACGACGGTAAAATCCATCAAATCGGCGTAAAAGGTTCTCTCATCGTGAGTGGTATTGGTTACCCTGACTGCGGTAGAGACGGTGTCACCCGGTTCTACATTTTCTTCTATTCGGTAAGGACTGGCCTGAATACCGGTCTGGCCGAAGATAAATATCGGTAAAAAAGCAATTGCAAAGATAAGTGCGAGTAGTTTTCCTTTCATCGGATAAATTTTTATGTTTTATAGAGATAAAGAGCTTCCGGTCAAAAAGACACGGGAAGCCCTTAATCTCCCTAAAACCCGTTTTAAAAGGTAGGAGTAGCGATGTAGGTCAGAGTATTGTTATACTCACCGGCAGGTTGCAGTTGGCTGATTTCAACCTGGTATCCTACATAGGTTCGGTTTATGTTTTCTTCTTCATTACCACCATCCGGGTCGGGAACCGGTCCGGTATGACACATAACTTGTCTTTCCGTATCACCATCAAATCCGGCCCATCTTGCATGCTCAGGAGAAGCAAACCATCCGTCACCAACATCCGGTGCATCGCATCCGTCTCTGACACCGGTATCTTCGGTAGTGTATCCGAAGTGTCCCCAAGTGTCTTCATCATCCAAATCCGCAAGAGGACTTTCCCATCCTATTGTGCCACCATCCACATCAGGATCCGGATCAATAACAGTTCCATTATTGAATGGACTTATCCTGTCACCGGCGGCACTCATCAAATCACCGTCTTGAAAAACGGTAACGGTATAGCCCTCGGTAGCGTTGGTTTTTACTCGCAACTCTTGAGCGGCGATGTAGAGAGTCTCATCGGTTCCATCATGAGGAAGCAGAGTTCCAAATTCGATGGCATCGGGGTCACTGTCGACAGTTGTTACATCCTCTTCATGCCCGTGCAGTTCATGTCCTTCATTAACACCTCTTACTTCAAAGTTAAGGGTAGCATCAATTCTGGCGCTAACGGTTACATCTTCAATAATGGCAACTTTTGCGGTACCTCTTTCAATTTCATCCTCATCTTCAACCATTATTAAGTAACTGTCCGCTTCTCCGGCGGGAGCCTCCTTGTCAGGATTGGTTACATTGTCAAAGCTAGCTGTCATGGTATCACCTTCTTCTACTCCAGCATCGATATCACATCTGAGACCGACAACTGTTTGCCCACCTATATCTCTTTCTACAGCGGCAGATCCGGACAGATTGTCGCCACAACTCATATCCTCTTCATCACCAAGTACACCGCCTCTGTCAAAAAATTCGTCATCCATAATTTCAATAAACACATGGTTGTCAGCTATCGCTTCTCCTTCTCCGGTGGTAAATTCAATAGTATACTCTACACCTGTAGCCTCGGGAGCACTATCGGTTACAGTAACTGATAAATCCAAAAAGGATTCGGTTGCCGATTGGCCCGCGAGGGGAACTATCGTCAAAAGCAAAGAAAGAGCCGCTACTACGGCCAAACTTTTTTTAAAGATCTTTTTTTTCATAAAATCTATTTACTTTTTTTAACAACTTCTCTCTTCGACCTTTTTTTATTTTTTAACTTAAATTGTAGAGAGAATTTCCTTATTAGCTAATTATAATCATCCATGTTGGGCTGTCAACTATAAATAAGTCTAAAATCCGTGAAATTTTCTTGGAATCGGCCGGTCTTTTGTGATACAATTTAAAAAACAAACTCAAAAAATTATGAAAAAGAGATTATCAACCTTTTACGAGCAATTGAATCTACCGGTTATTTTGACCGGCACGGTAATTTTAATCGGAGTATTTTTAAGCGTCCGTCCTCTTTCGGCTCAAGAAGAAGTTATCGGCGTTTTAACCGAACCGTTTTTCAATATCGGTTCGGATGCCAGAGTCGAGGGTGATTTGGAAGCTATTCAAGGAATAAGAGTTCCTTCGATTACGGTCGGAGACGACTTCGAAGGAGAGATAACCGCCGACGGACTTACCGGTCCCAGAAGCTACCGGTTTCCGAATCTTTCGGGAGAGGTTTGCCTTTCGGCGGGAAATTGTGACGTAACTCACGAAGGAACCGAAAACAGACTGGTCAAGTTCGGACCGGCCGGTCTTACCGACTCTTCCATAGAGGATCTGTCAACGGAAATCTCGATGACCATAAGCGAAGAGGGCAATTTGGGAATCGGCACCGATCCGGAATACAGCTTGCATACCGCCGGAAGAGTTCAAGCCGGTGACGATATATGTACCGATTTGGAGGGCGGGGTTTGTCTTAGTGAAATGCTCGCCTCTTTAGAAGAGATGGATATCGACCCGGACGATTTGCTACAGACGGCGGTAGAGATTTACGACGGAGCCGGAGAGAGAGGCCAAATTCCCGTTTGGAGAGACGATTACAGATTGGACGACTCGATAATTCAGCAGAGCGCAAACAATATCGGAATAGGAACTTCTCCCAGTCAAACCTTGGATGTGGCCGGCACGGCCAGAGTGTTGGGCTTTAGAATGCCGGTCAGCCCCGAAGAAGGTTACGGTCTTATGTCCGACGAAAGAGGTGTCGGAACTTGGAGACCGGTTCTTACTCCCCGCAGAGAAGAGGCGGATATAGCGGAAAGATTTCCTTCCAAAAAAGGAGAAAACCTAAAGCCCGGAGAGCTGGTTTCTTTTTCTGACAAAGGAGCGATTAAAGCCGATAAGCCTTACGACAAAAATCTGCTGGGAGTCGTGTCGACCGACCCGGCGATGACACTGGGAGATTATCTTGAAGAAGATGACTCCACTCCTATCGCCTTGATCGGAAGAGTGCCGACCAAAGTTTCAGCGGAAGGAGGAAAAATCAGTATAGGAGATCTTCTTACCTCTTCTTCAAAGCCGGGAGTAGCTAAAAAGGCAAACGGAGGCGGGCGAGTGATAGGAGTCGCCCTGGAATCTTTTTCCGGAAAATCCGATACGGGAAAGATAGAAGTATTTATAAATCCGCATGAAAAAACGGCTCCCGAGGAGCCCAAAGAAAGATTGAAGATGATTGACAGTGAAACGGGAGATACTTATTGTATGCAAATAAAAAACGGAGAGCTTGAAAAATCTTCTTGCGATTAGAGGCCTAAAAATATATTAACCCGGTTTTCTTTTACTTTCATAACTCCTCTCTCAAATTGATAGTCGACTTCTCCTTTCGGTGTCTGAATGATTAGCTCATCATATATCAAAGTTATGAAATTGCTGTGATTATATAAAATATCAAATCGCCCCAAATCGTTTTCGGAAGTAACCGAAACCGCTTTTCCTTGAAAATGTCTTCTGTCGATAAGTGAGGAGAAGTGAACTTGAACATCTAAAAGTCCTTTTTCCATATTATTTATCCAAGTCGTTTATTGTTTCTATATATAAAAACTTTTCCGGAGAAACGTCATCCACTTTTCCACTCAAGATGGCTTCAACTCCCTCGACGGTATCCTCTATCTTTACATATTGCCCGTCTTTTCCGGTCTGGTCGGAGACGACCTCAAAGTATTGAGTCATAAAGTTGAGTAGTTTCTGGGAGCGGTGATAAACCGTCCTATTTTCGGCGGAAAGCTCGGATTCACCGACGATGGAAACGATTTGCTCAAGATTTTTGTGTTGCTCCAAAATGCTTCTCGCTTCCATGTAAAGCTGGTAATGCTTTTTACCGACTATTTCGGGGTCAACCGAAGTTGAAGAAGATTGGAGAATATCTATGGCCGGATATCTACCCTCTCTGTAGACTTCTCTCGACAAGACGACCGAGGAATCAAAATAAGGCAGAATTGCCTGCACACCGGGGTCGGTGATGTCATCGGCGGGCACATAAACCGCCTGAACGCTGGTTATAGCTCCTTTTTGGGTAGAAGACAGTCTCTCCTGCAGCTTACCTATATCTGTCTGCAGAGTGGGCTGATAACCACCTTCGGAAGGGATCTGGTCAAGCATCATGGAAAGCTCGTTTCCGGCTTGCAGAAATCTATAGACATTATCGATAAATACGAAGGTATCTTCTCCGCGAAGATCCCGAAAATATTCCGCCATGGTAGCCGCCACATGACCGACATTGACACGAATGGAAGCGGTCTCGTTCATCTGCCCGTAAACCAGAGCGGCAGAAGAGAGAACACCGACATCCTTGAGCGTCTTGTGAAGCTCGTGACCCTCACGAATACGCTCTCCCAATCCGGCATAAACCAAAAGCTTGTTTTCATGAAAGACTACATTGTGCATCAGCTCGATCAAAAGAACCGTCTTTCCGACACCGGCACCACCGAAAAGACCGATCTCTTCTCCTCTCAACAGAGGAGTGAAAAAATCTATCGCTTTTATTCCCGTTTGAACCACTTCCTCCTTGGAAGATGCCGATTCGTAAGAAGGAGTTCTGTATATTGATCTTTTTTCTTCCGTTTCAAAGGGCTCCGTTCCGTCTCTGGGATTTCCGAAAGCATCGATTACCCGTCCCAAAAGCTCTTCTCCGACCGGAATCTCCAATTCTCTGCCGGTTCTTTTCACTTCGGCACCTTTTCTTATCTTTTCGAATCCGGAAAGAGCGATACAAGTGCAAGTGAAAGACTCTCCGGAAGAAGAGATTTGATGAACTTCCAGCCTTACCTCTTCATCTTCTTTCATCAATAGCACCTCTCTGATAAAGGGGGATTCTCCGTACATCTCAACTTTAACCACCTCTCCGTGTATTCCTCTGATATAACCTTTATCGGCTCTACTTGTTTTCATTTTTTCTACTTCCATAATTGATAGGGAGCGGTAATTTCAAATTGTTTTTTATCCAAAAGTTGTCTCTTGACTCTGGTCTTTTTTTGCTCCAGTTTTTCTATCTCTTCTTTGGCGTTTTCACTGGCTCTGTGCATCGCCACCATTCTGGTGGCGTGACGAGAGAGTCGGTGTTCTAAAAATGCTTGATTGAAAAAAGCGGTAATCAGTTCCTTTTCAAAAAAGTCCAATACTTCCTTCGGAGAGGGTTCAAAAAGATAATCGGCATCCACATCGATATCCTTGTCGATCGCTTCTCCGGAGATATTGGTTTTTGAAGACTCTTGTTTTAATATATTTTTAAATTTTCCGTGAAATACGGTTATTCTTTCGTAATTTTCTATGAATTCTATTATCTTTTTGACTTGATCCTTTTCCGGCTCTTCGTCATGAAGTTCAAAATGAGAAAAATCTTCACCGACATCACTGTTTTGGACCAGATACTTGCCGACATCACCAATTACCACCAAATCGGCGTCTTTTCCTTTTAGGTAATCGGAAGAAGTCTTCCAGACATCCCACAAGAGAGAGCCGTAAAATCTGGCGTTTGCGGATATGAAAACCACTACCTCTCCTTTCTTCTTTTTCAAAGGTTCGGCTTCGTCATCATTCAAGTAAGCTATTTTGGCCGAAGCGTATACCCGAGAAAGTCTTTCGATGAATTCCCTGTTTTTAAGCGCCTCTTCTCTTATTTCATTCATCTTGTTTTGAGAAACCTCCTGATAGGTTACCGTAATTGTCTTTATGGCCGAAATCGCTTTCAATTCTTCTTTTATCTCTTTTGGATTGGGCATTTTTTATAAGAATTTTTCTATTTTCGGTCCGATGTCTTCGCAAAACTCCTTCAATCTCTCCGCGTTTTCTATTTTTTCTATTCTTTCTTCGACTATCTCCGGATCGACAACCGTTCCTTTGTGATACTCCTTGAGAATCGTATCGACTTCATTTCTCATCGTCTTAACCGGTACTTCTTTCCAAAATCCGGAAAAGAGAAGTCCGAATAAAAATAGTTGCTGAATTCTGGAAATGAGTTCCTGAACGTCTTGCTCGAAGAGAACCTCTATCTTTTTTCCGAAATCGAGGACTTGCTTGTTTTCTTCGGAAAGTTCGGCTCCGAATTGGGTTACCTCCAAAACTTTTCTGTATTGCACCAGTCTTTCTCTTATCTTTCCGGCGATATCCTTATCCAAGGACTCTCTGGTTTGATTACCGGCTCTGGAGACGGAAAGAGATATGTTTATAGCCGGATTTCTTCCTTTTTTAAGTTCATTTATATCAAAAAATATGTGTCCGTCAGTCATAGAAAGCAGGTTCGTCTGAATGAATCCGGATATATCGTTTTCCAATGTTTCGGCAATAGGCAAAGCGGTTATACTTACCTCTCCTCCGTCTTTACCCTTGATATTACCGGCTCTCTCTATCAAAGCGGCATGCAGATGAAAGATATCACCGGGATAAGCTTCTCTTCCCGGCGGATTCTTTAAAAGCAGAGCAATTTCACGATAAGCTTTGGCGTGATTACTCATATCATCGAAGACTATCAAGACATCGTTTCCTCTATCTCTGAAATATTCGGCAATAGTCATTCCGGTAAGCGGGGCTAAATAGTGAAGGGTGGGCGGTTGATTAGAAGATGTGGCCACCACGGAGACCTTATCGAAAACATTCATGTTTTTAAGATAACCTTCAACCGACTTCAGGGCGGAGCTTTCCTTTGATATTCCCACATAAACACAAATCGTCCCTTTTTTGGCTTGGTTGGATATCGCTTGCAAAAGCATCGTCGTCTTTCCCGTTTTGGCATCACCGACGACCATCTCCCTTTGACCGTAACCTACGGGCACCATTAAATCTACGGCCGTAACTCCCGTCTCCATCGGTCTGTTAACTTCCACTCTTTCGGTAATTCCCGGCGCCTCTCTTTCGACTTTCATCTTTTCTTTTTTGCCTTCGACGGGGCCTTCTCCGTCCAAAGGTAAGCAAAGCGGATTAACTATTCTACCCAAAAGACCCCGAGAAACGGGGACTTTAAAGAGCTCACCTGTCCTGACCACCTTTTTTCCTCCTTTCATCCTTCCTCTCTCAAACATCAAAACTTCGGCTTCTTTTTGATCAATTCCGTAAACCATTCCTTTTTCTCCGGTTTCGGTAATTACCGCCTCTTTGGCTCTTACCGACGGAAGTCCGGAAACATGGACTATCGATTCACTGGCACCGGATAAATAACCGACCTCTCCGGTCTTTTCCAAATATTTTTTAAATTCTTTACTCTTCATGGTAAGTGGAGCTTTCCGGAATATTGAAATCAACTGAGTTCAACTTCTTTTCCAAAGAAAGGTCGATCCACTTTCCTCCGTATTCCAGCACGGCTCCTCCGACTATTCGGGGGTTGGTCTTTAAATCCAAAATAACCTTTTTGCCGTAATTTTTTTCAAACCAACCGATAATTCTGTCTATCGTTTCTTCCGGCGGAGAAAAAGCCAATTTCATCTTTATTCTGGGAATACTCAAAAGATGTTTTTCAATCTCCTCCAGAAGAGCCCTCTTTTCTTCAATCCCGTGAAATTTTTTGGAGGTCTCTTTTTGAGAGTCTTGATTTTTAATTTTATTTTCCAGTTCCGAAAGCCGATCTTCCAAATCCCAGATCTCCTCCTCGACATCTCTTCTTCTTTTTTCGACATCCTTCATCTTTCTTCTCAATCTTCTTTTTTTATCGGTGGAATCTATCTTTTTCAACAATTCGGCTATCTCTCTTTTGTGATCGCTTAATTTTTCTTCCCTTTCAGCGAGGGCTTTCTTTTTTTTCTTTAAATTTCTCTTTTTTTCAGTTAAAGTCTCTTTTTTGTTTTCCGATTCTTGAAGTGCTTTCTCTATCAACAGGACAACTTCATTTTGACCTCTTTCAGGACTGTCTTTGAAGACGGATTCTTTGGCGGAATCTATCTTTTCCAAATAAAAAAGAAGATCCTCTTTGGTCTTTACCTTCTCTTCGAATTTTTGAAGTATTTTTTTCATTATCCCTCCTTTTTTAAATTTTGAGCTTATAGTCCCGTGTCTTCACCGGACTTAGAAAGCTTTTCCTCTTGACTTTTTCGACCGCCGCTTCTGGCGAAGAAATTTTCTTCTTTGGCTCTCTCCAGAGCGTCGATAACCAGCTTTTCATGAGTTGAAAGATCAACGGCTTTTCCGATAACGTCTTGAGATACTTCTCTTAAAATTTTATATATCTTCCGTTCAACTTTTTCCATTCTTTTTTCCTTGTATCTTTCAATTTCTCTCTCAGCTCTTTCGGTCTTTTCTTCTATAGCTCTCTCCAACGGCTCATATATTCCATCCATCCGCCCTAAAACCTCTTCCGCCTTTTCTTCAGCCTTACGATTCAATCTTTCTTGAAGTCCCGAATTGGAGCTCTTCCAGTCGGACAACTCTCGATCCAACGAATCAATTATCTCCTCTTTTACCTTTCTGTTTTTCTCCATAATCTCCTCGAAAAACTCTTTCTGTCTCTTTTCCGTCTTTCTTTTTATCTCTTCAAGCTGATCGTCGGAGATTCTTTCCTTTCTTACCGGAGTGGATCTAGCCGGTTGAGGGTCGGCTACCCTTTCCGGTTGAGCTTCTCTTTTAGGACTCTCTTCCGGCTCAACTCTTTGAGGGTCTTCTTTTTGAGTCGTTTCTTTTCTTTTTTCACTCCGACTCTCTCCTTTCTCATCCTCTATTTCAACCGTTCTCTTCTCTTTTTTATTTTCCAGCTTTTCCAATTGCTTCATCCCTTTTTCTTTTATCTTCTCCAGCTTTTCCAATTCTTCATCGTCAATCTCCTCCTTATTTTCCATCAATTTGTGTTTTTTGCGTAAAAAAAGCAGCCTGATAATCACTTCGACTATCACTAAAAATATGATTAATAGGATGAAAGGAAAAATGTAGCTGGAGATGTTCATCAGAATAAAATGTTAACGATTTTTAGCAATTTTTTTTCACTATAATTATATCAAATTAAAGAAGTATAACAAACAGAGAGAGTCCCAGACCGGCTATCGTCAAAATCAGTATTCCGATCAAATTGAGTACCATCGCAAACTTGATGCTTCCCTTGGCGAGAGGATTTCTGCTTATTCCCGTCATCCCTTCTCTGAGCGCGGTTACGAATGAGCGAAAAGCGAATATGAAACTACCCACGGCGATAAAGAAAGCTAAAATATACCTGATTACCTCGGGAACGTCCCTCTCTATGGCGGTAAATATTCTTCCCAAGGCCTCCCAGAGAGTTATCTCGTCCCATTCCCGATCAACATCAAAGAGAGCTTCGTGCGGATTGACTAAAACCTTGATCGTTTCGTCACCCTCTTCCCAATCTTCAAGTGCTCTACCCACTATGAATCCGGGAGTAGGGGCTCTTTGAGCAACTCCGGGCTGACTTGAGGAAGTCAGATAGTCTCCCTGTCTTATCTCTTCGTACTCACCGTCCACCTTTACGGAAGTAACTCCGGAAGTGATTATCGGCAAACTTTCTTCCGTTTCTCTACCGATCGTTATGACCGGATCGGTAGCGACCACTCCGAATATATCGGGATCATATCTTTTCTCCGAGCGAACCAGTTCTCCCTCTTTCTTTACGATTATATCTCCCGGTTCGGCCTCCTCGTCGTGAACTATGTAATGGGTCGCACTTTGTGAAAAGTCGACTCCCTGCGAATCAACGAAAAAAAAGACAAAAAGACCTCCGAAGAGAAGTAAAAAAAGAAGTGTCGTATTTTTATAAATATTTTTCATTCTTTTTAAAAAAGCGGTTAGTCAAGCTCCTTTTGAATGTCCGAAATCTCTTTTTTAATTATCTCTTCGGAGCTGTCAAGTGCTTCTTGCAATTTGTCACGAATCTCTTTTTCTTCTTCACTCAATCCCGGTTTGTTGTCGAGCATTTCGACATTCTTTTCTATCTTTTCACGTAACTTCTTAAAAGAACTGCTGACCGCATCTTCGGCTTCCCGAGTCTCTATTTTGACTCTCTTTTTCCAGAAGGAGACTCGGTAAATCGCATAGATAACAACTATTACCGCTATTATTGAAAAGATTATTATGTTATCCATTTTTTTTATTGATTATTTTCTTGAATTTCATCTTCTTTGACCTTTGCATCTTCTGAAATTTGTAAGGACTCTTTCATCTCATCCAAGAGCCGGCTTTCACTTCTGCTCAAGTCAACTTTTCCTTCCAAGTAATCTATCTGCTCTTTTATCTTTTCTTCCAATAGGGAGTACGCCTCTCTTTTCACCTTGATTATATCCTTTCCTTGTCCTTGTTCCAACTTTTCCTTTTCTTTGGCCACTTCGCGCCAGAGTTGCCAAGCCACTACGAGCCCGATCAATATTAAGATAATTAAGATTATCGACAGAATAACGACCATTCTTTCCATTCCCACTTCCAAGAGTTGTCTTTCGGTAGGAAGACTGGCTCCGCCATCTTCCAGTTCGGCTCTTAGCCAAACATAATAATCACCTTGAGGCAAAACCTTTCTATACTCAAAATTACCCTCTTCATCCGCTCTCACGTTTTCA
>Ga0207421_10001662_pt1 | contig 28260 bp, 20 predicted proteins | sample SodLakKL_010_SED_4_FD_187542 | JGI IMG/M metagenome (GOLD analysis project Ga0207421, IMG submission 187542) | Alkaline sediment microbial communities from Lake Tanatar, Kulunda Steppe, Russia - 8KL_010_SED (SPAdes) (version 2) | ecosystem: Environmental > Aquatic > Non-marine Saline and...
AGCCCGACGTACAACAGGACCGCGAAGGCGGCATCGATGGTCGCATCGAGCATTCGTGGAGCCGATTCGGGGGCTGGACGGATAAATCAGCGGCGCGAGGACGGGTACGGACGAAAAGTCGAAGGCGAGGGGTTCGGGCCGCCCGATCAGGCGACGAGCAGTTCCTCGCCGCGCTCGACGGTGATCCGGCACGGCGGCGAGAGCTTGTTGTACGCGCGGCGGAACGCCTCCTTCACGACGGGCGCCTGATCGACGTCACAGTAGGCCGTGAAGACGACGTCGTTCGCCTGGATCCGGGCGGCCGTGCCGACGGGCTTGCCGAACGCTTGGCGCATCCCGTCGGAGACACGGTCCGCACCCGCGCCGGTCGCCTGTTTGTTCTCGCGAAGGACCTGGTGGGGGAACTTGCGGAGCACCATTTTGTAGTTGCCCTCGCCGAGCGTTTTGATCAGGTGGCGGTTGGCCGACAGGCGCGCGCTCTCAAGCGACCCGTGGCGGATCTGCAGCTCCTCCTCAACGCGGAGGCTGATCTCGACCGGGTAGTCGTCCGGTTCGGCGGCGAGGTCGCCCATGTTGAACTGGGCGATCTTCGAGCCCGGGATCCCGGTGATGTACTCTCGTCGTGTGTACGACGGCTTATCGATCGTCCGATACATCGAGGCAGGTTTATCAGACATGGTTACTTGTCCGATGTAGCCCGTGCTGCGGCCATAAGCCCTTCGATACGGGGACGTATCGGGCGTGTGGATCGGTCACGGTGTCGGCCGAGTGGCCTCGCCCGTATTTATTCCGACTCGTCCGGGTCGCCGTCGGTGGCCTGAAACTCCCCCTCCGCGTCGGCCGTGGGCTCCAGCGCAACGTGGTCGAACCCGCGGTCCGCGAGCAAGTCGGCCGCCCGGTCGGTGAGCGAGGGCGCGACGAGAACGCCGTGAACCGAGGCGGCCGATGAGGACGTGTCACCGCCCAACTCGTCGCGGATCGCCTCGACGTAGCGAGCGAGTTGACCGACCGCGTCGGGTCCGACGCGCCGTCGTTTCAACTCCACGACGACCGGATCACCCGCCTCGTCGACCCCGAAGATGTCCACGGGCCCCGCGGACGTCTCCCGTTCCGTCTCGACCGGCTCGAACCCGGGCGTGATCAGTTCGGGGCGTTCGAGCACCCGCGTTCGGAGGTCCTCCTCGCTGCCGTGCAGCGACAGGTCGCGGCCGCCGGTGATCGACATCGCCGAGAGCTGGTGGACCCGCTCGAAGCGGACGAGCAGGGTTTCGGCGGGGGTCGTGCGTTCCGAGCGGACCCGGAAACGACCATCACGCACCGCCGCGTGGTGTGTCGATCCCGGCGGCTGCCAGTTGACCGGCGTGCGGCCCTCGTCGGTATGAACGAGCGCCGCCCCGTCCGGTTTCAAGATGAGCAGGCGGTCACCCGTCCCGAGTTCGGAGGCCGCTCGGCCGGAATACGAGACCGTGCAGCGACCGAAGATGGAGATCAGGTCGCCACGCTCGAAGGCCGACTCCACCTCCCAGAGGGCCTCCCGGTGGCTCGGTTCGTGGACGGTGGTGACGCGCACGACCGCGATAGGCCGCGGACGCTAAAAAAAAGCGCGCAGGAGCCTCGGCGAGAACGCCTTTTAAGTAGACGAGGGACCGACCCTCGCCCGATGACACTCGCGCTCCGGGGACCGGGCTGGCGCCGTCACGGGAGCGTGTCGGTCCGCGGGCGTGTCTTCGATCGGCGGACCGATCGACTGCTCGATTCGGCCGCCATCGCCGAACGGCTTGCGGACGCCGCCGACCACACCGCGTGTCACGCTGACGGTGCGGAGGATGGACCCCGGGATGCGACGCTCAAGTCGGTCGCCGACGCCGCGGGCGGGCTCGACGGGTTCTACGCGGCGGTCGTCGAACTCGGGGGGAGGGGGACGCCGGACGGGGCCATCCTCGTCGCCGACGGTGCCAGGTCGGTTCCGCTGTATTACGGAGTGAGGGACGACCCAAGACACGGATCGAAGCCGGAACCGGGGGTCGAACCGGGCGAGGGCGACGAACTCGTCGTCTCCGACCGGGGCCGGGTCGTTCGGGATGTGCTCGACGCCCCGCTGGACCCGGTGACCGAGAGCGAGTTCCTCCTGACGAGGTATGTGACCGGCGCGGAGACCGTCTGGCGTGGCGTCCGGTCGACGGAGGCGGGCACGGTCGTCGCGGTGAGCGCCGATGGGGACCATCGAACGGTGACCTATCGGGACCACCGGCCCGGGATCGTCGAACCTGTCGGGGGCGACGAGGGCGAACAGAAGCGGTCCCGATCGCCGCGGACGACAGCCGAAGCGAAGGAGCTGTTAAAAGGGGGATTGACGGTCGCGTTCGATCGGCTGGAACGCGTCGCCGGCGACCGGCGGATCGTCGTGCCCCTCTCGGGCGGCTACGACTCCCGGCTGATCGCGAGCGAGCTGGTCGCACGCGGTCGCGACCCGATCGCATACACCTTCGGCCGCTCCGGCCACCCCGACGTGGAGCTGAGCCGGGAGGTGGCCGCGCGGCTCGGGATCGACTGGGAGTTCGTCGCGTACGACGAGGGTATCTGGGAGCGGTGGTACGCCGGACCGGCGGGTGACGCCTACGAGCGGGCGGCCTTCGGCGGCGACGCGCTCCCGTTCCTCGCCGAGTGGCCCGCGCTCCGGACGCTCGTCGCCGAGGGCCGGGTGCCGACCGACGCGCTCTGGTGTCCCGGACACACGGTCTCGACGCCCGGCGAGCGGTTGCCGGCGTTCACAAACACCGGGCGTGCCGGAGCCAAACAGGACCCTCCCTCAACGGTCGACGACGCGTCACCCGTCGGCTGTGGTCCCGCGACCGACGCCGCCGACGACGGGGAGGTCGACGACCGCGAGTCGATCGAGCCGACCGTCGACGCGCTCACCTCATACATCCTCCGGACCCATTACGAGCTGTGGCCGTGGCGCGATGAGCGATTTAGGCAGGCCGCAAAGCGCCGGATCCGTCGGGAACTGCTCGGCGACGCGGAGTCACGGATCGACGGGGTCGAGGCCGCCGCTGCGGCCTACGAGCGGTGGGAGTGGCGCGGGCGGATGACGACGTTCACGAACGGCGATCTCCGTGCCTACGAGGACGCCGGGGTGGAGGCGTGGCTCCCGCTCTGGGACCCCGCATACGTCCGTGCGTACGCCTCGTTGCCGTCCCGGTTCCGCGTCGGAAAACGGCTACACGCCGCCGTCGCCGTCGAGCGATACCGGGAGGTGACGGGGATCGAAGGGGGCGAGGGGACGCCGAGCCAGGACCGCGCCACGCTCACCGATCGGACGCTCCCCCCTATCGACCGGCATCTCTCGTTGATCCGGCACACGCCGGTTCGACAGTTCACCGAACGCGGGGGACGGTGGGACCCGCCGTTCCTCGCGCCCCGATCCGCCTGGGGAAAACCGGGGTCACATCCCCTCGCGTGGGACGCCATCGTGGAATCGGACGTGCGCGAACGGCTGCCCCCATATAAAAACCTCTACGCGATACGGACGCTCGCAACGACCGGACGGATCGATCTCGCCGACCCGGGAGAAATCGAGGAAGCGCTGTTCGTCGACGACAACGACGGCTGGCGGCTTCGCTTACCGACTGAGGAGTTATAACCGATGCCGCGGCCAGAACGCCCGTGATCTGAGGGTCAGCCCACGTCGGTCGAGGCGGGTGTGCGGCGCGCCGTCGTGGGGATGAAGTATTGCCGCCTGTTCGCCATCGCTGGATCCCGAAGCGGCGGCCACCGTCCGGAGGTTCGGCGGACACCCCGGGGATCCGTCGAGTCCCGCGTTAGGTCCCGTGTTCCCAACTGCCCATGTACTCACGCTGTTCCTCGTTGAGCGTGTCGTGGGCGACGCCCTCGGCGGCGAGTTTGATCTCGGCGACCTCTCGGTCGAGGTCGTCGGGGACGTCGTGTACGCCGGGTTCGTAGGCTTCCCCGTTGGTCGCGAGTTCACGGACACAGACCGCCTGCACGCCGAAGCTCTGATCCATCACCTCGACCGGATGGCCGAGCGCGAGCGGTGCAGCGAGGTTAACGAGCCGTCCCTCCGCGAGCACGTTGAGCACGCGGCCGTCCGGAAGCTCGAAGCCTTCGACGCCGTCGCGTGCCTCGAAGCGATCGACGGCGAGATCCGCGAGATCCTCCAGATTCACCTCGACGTCGAAGTGGCCGGCGTTCGCCAGTAGCACGCCGTCTTTCATCACCTCGAAGTGCTCGCGAGTGATCACGTCGCGGTTGCCCGTCGTCGTGATGAAGACGTCACCCTTCTCGGCCGCCTCGGCCATCGGAAGCACCTCGTGGCCCTCCATGTGTGCCTCAAGTGCCCGCCTCGGGTCGACCTCACAGACGATGACGTTCGCGTTCTGTCCGGCGGCCTTCTTCGCGACGCCCTTGCCGCACTTGCCGTAGCCGCCGACGACGACGTTCTTCCCAGCCCACGAGAGGTTCGTGGTCATCGCGATGGTCGCGAGCGAGGACTCGCCGGTCCCGTGAACGTTGTCGAACAGCTGTTTCATCGGGGTGTCGTTGACGGCGAACACCGGGTATTTCAGTTCGCCGTCGGCGTCCATCGCCCGCAGACGCTGGACGCCGGTCGTCGTCTCCTCGGCACCCCCGACGATGGAATCGATCAGTCCCGGGTACTCCTCGTGAACGAGTTTCACCATGTCCATCCCGTCGTCGACGGTGATCGTCGGGTCGTGGGCGATGACGGCGTGCATCGCGTCGTAGTAGCCCTCGTCGTCGACGCCACGAACCGCGTAGGAGGTGATCGAGTCGTGTGCGTCCAGCGCCGCGGAGACGTCATCGTGCGTGGAGAGGGGGTTACACCCCGTGATCGCGACCTCGGCAGCGCCGTCGGCGAGGAGCTCGACGAGGTTTGCGGTCTTCGCCTCGACGTGCATCGCCATCGCGATCGTCTCCCCCTCAAGCGGCCGCTCCGCCGTGAACTCCTCACGGAGCGCCTCCAGAATAGGCATGTGTTGGAGCGCCCAGTCCATCTTACGGCGGCCCTCTTCACGGGCCGTCTCGGGGTCTGAAAGATGCTGTGTCACCGGTGGATACGCGGCCTCGCTCATGGACGATCGTTCGCCGACCGGCCACAAAACGCTGCCGACACCGGGCGTGTGAACGAAAAGATCGGTTCGATCACTCAGGCGGTCGACGCGTTAGTTTCCGGGTCCGCCGCCGTTACCTGGAGCCCCGTCGCTGTTGCCCTGTCCGCCGCTGTTGCCGGGCGCGTCATCGTCGCCGTTCCCGTCATCGTCATCGTCGGACCCATCGGACTCGTCCGCGGCATCCGAGCTGGAATCCGAGTCATCATCGACGTCGGCCGCGTCGGTATCGGATTCGTTCTCGGCAGTATCATCGGCGTGAGCGGCCCCATTGGAACCGTTGCCGGCGTGATCAGGTGGGCCGCCGTCGCCGTTACTCCCGGCATAGCTCGGCGGGCCGTTGCGATCGTCGGACGCGTTCGTGGAGTCGTTACCGGTAGCATCGCTTGCATTGCCCGGTTCGCCCGCGTGGTCCGGGGCGTTACCGGGGTTGTTGTCCGTCGCGAAGTCGGAGACGGCGGGACCGATCCCGCCACTGCGGTCGCTGAGCCCGCTGATGAACTCACGGAGTTGCTGTCCGAAGGGTTCGGGCTCGTCCGCATCCTCGGCGGCAATGAGGTCGGCGCTCGTCGACGCCGTCCGGTTGTCAGCGGATGCGGTCACATTGACCGTGACGTTCTCCTCGGCGGCTGGAAGCGTCACGGTGCCGTTCGCGTCCGTCTCGTAGTCGTCCTCACCGACGTAGGTGACGTTCTGATCCGTCGCCGTCGTCACGTTCACCGACGCGTTCTCGACCGCGCTCTCGTTCGACGTCACCGTTACCACCGGTTCCGCATCCGTATCCGTCACGTTGATCGCGAGGTCCTCCTCCGGCTCGTCCGCATCCTCGGCGGTAATGAGGTCGGCGCTCGTCGACGCCGTCTGGTTGTCAGCGGATGCGGTCACATTGACCGTGACGTTCTCCTCGGTGGCTGGAAGCGTCACGGTGCCGTTCGTATCGGTTTCGTAGTCGCCCTCACCGACGTAGGTGACGTTCTGATCCGCCGCCGTCGTCACGTTCACCGACGCGTTCTCGACGGCACTCTCGTTCGACGTCACCGTTACCACCGGTTCCGCATCCGTATCCGTCACGTTGATCGCGAGATCGTCCTCCTCGGCGGCGACATCGGCCGCGCCGGCCGCGGCGAGCCCGATGGTCACCACGGCGAGGATGAGGATCGTCTTGGTCGCTGTGTGCATGGTTCGTTCGACCACAGGTGGGGGACTCACCTAAAAAGGGAACTCCGTTAAGCCGAGTTGGGTCCGAATTATGACCGATTTGGGTCCGTTTCGTGCGGAACGTGGGATCACCAACCAGCGTTATGAGCGATCCTCGGCACGCGCAACGAGGTCGGCGGCGGCCGCCGAGGCGCGCTCCATCACGCGGTCGGGATCCAACGTGGTGAGTACACGGTCACGCATCAGCACCCGACCGTTGCAGATCGTGTCACGCACGTCGCTCCCGCGGGCCGCGTAGACGAGGTGGGAGGCCACGTCGTGGGCGGGGGTGAGATGTGGGGCGTCAAGGTCGACGACAGCGAGGTCTGCGGCCGCACCCGCTTCGATCCGACCACCGGGGAGCCCAAGCGTGTCCGCGCCGGCGGCGGTCGCCATCCGGAGGACCGACTCGGCGGGAACCGCGGCGGCGTCGCCAGCGGCGATCTTGCCGACCATCGCCGCATCGCGCATCTCGTCGAAGAGGTCGAGGTCGTTGTTCGAGGCGGCCCCGTCGGTGCCGAGCGCGACCGTGACACCCGCATCGAGTAAGTCCTGCACGGGCGCCATGCCGCTCGCGAGCTTCATGTTCGAGGCTGGGCAGTGGACGATCGATGTCCCGGAGTCCGCAAGCAGGTCGATCTCTGCACCATCGAGATGAACGCCGTGCGCGAAGAAGTTCCCCTCAGCGAGCGCGCCGATCCCCTCAGCGTACTCCATGGGACGGATCCCGCGCTCCTCGACGATCGGATCGACCTCATCGACCGTCTCGTTGGCGTGGAGGTGGATCGGCACGCCGACCTCGGCTGCCCCCTCAACCGCCTCGCGGAGGAACGGCTCGCCGACGGTCGTGAGCGAGTGGGGCATCACCGCCGTCCGGATCCGGCCGTCCGCGGCACCATCGAGGTCGGCCGCGACCGCGACGCTCTCCTCGATATCCGCGTGAGCGGCCTCCTCGTCCTTTCCGATCGTGACTGCGCCGTGGCCAAGCAGGGCGCGCATCCCGGCGCGGTCGACGACGTCGGCGACGCGATCCTCCGCGAAGTACATGTCCGCGAACGCGGTGGTCCCTGAACCGATCATCTCGACGACCCCGAGCTCTGCGCCGACCTCGATGTCGTCGGGAGTCAATGCCGCCTCGACCGGCCAAATGTCCTCACGAAGCCACGTCTCAAGCGGCGTATCGTCCGCATAGCCGCGAAGCAGCGTCATCGACACGTGAGTGTGTGCGTTGACCAGCCCAGGGATCACGACACAACCGGTCGTATCGATCGTCTCCGTCGCCTCGTTTACGCCGTCGATGTCGGCCCCGACGGCGGCGATCGTGCCCCCCTCGCGGTCGACGAGGACGTCGGCCGGCTCGACCGTTCCGTCCGGAAGGAGCGCCTTCCCACCGGTAAGCGCGAGCGTGTCCATACCCGAGCCAACCGGCGTGGGCACCTAACGGCTTCCGTTTCGGACGCGAAAAAAGGGCGGGGAACGGTCCGTTCGGGGTCGAACGCTCGACGATCAGTAGCCGAGCTGTTCGCGGATCAAAACGACCGTCGTCCGGTCCTCCTCGGTCTCCATCCGGTAGATAAGCTGCTTGGCGATCGCCGACTCAACGCCGTAGGCGTCCTGTGCACGCTCGTTTTCGAGCGGATACGCGACGGATTCGAGCCGGTCGAGTGCGTCCTCAAGCGTCCCAACGATCTTGTTCACGCCGCTGACGATCACGACGTTGCCGGCGGCGAACGGATACGCACCGATCCGGCTGCCCGAGAGGTCGGCGGCGACGAGTTCGCCGGTGCTGGCGATCGCGTTGATCCCGCCGAGGAAGTAGTCGGCCGTCTGTGAAGCACGGCGGGCGGCCTGTCGCTCGGCATCGTCGTCGATGCTCCAGATCTCGGCTGGAAGGCTCTCCCAGCCGTGGTCGCCCTCGCTCAGCAGGTCGTCGAAGCCGATCTCCTCAAGGGTCGTGGAGTGGCCGTTCATTACGGATGCGCCCGCGGGGATGAGCGATTCGACGGTCTCCAACGCCTCCGAAGCCGAATCGACGACGACCACCGAAAAGCCGTTTTCTTCGAGGTTCGAGACGGCCTCCTCGATCGTCTCGTCGTCCGGCAGCTGGTCGAGTGTGGCTTCGATAGCGACGTCGTCGAGGTAATCTCCCTTTTGTTGTGACATGATGGTGGATCGGGGTCCCCGTGGGGTGCGTGACGAACGAAGCGTCGGAATAACGGGGAATTCCCAGTATAGATATGAACGGCCGAGGACCACTTAATCGCTCGCGAACCGATACGTCAGGTGGTGACAGCGGTGTTACCGCCAGATCCGGATGAAAAGGGACCGGACGGACGCCGGGTAGCCTCCGGACGATCAGATCGCCGAGCCGCCGGCTCGAAGCGGTGGTGTATATAAAAGAGCGAACGTGGTGAGGTGGCGATACCGCGGCAGGTGGTGGATGGATCTCGTGCGTCCCGGCGCTTACATCGCGCCGCCCATGCCACCCATGCCGCCCATGCCACCCATGCCGCCAGCGCCGCCGGCTGGCATGTCGTCACCGTCGTCATCGTTGCCGCTGCTCCGGAGGTCGCCGGCCGCGATGACGTCGTCGATGCGGAGGATCATGACGGCCGCCTCGGTGGCGGACTCGATCGCCTGCGTCTTGACGCGGAGCGGCTCCACGACGCCCTCGGCTTCCATGTCGATCACGTCGCCGGTGTAGGCGTCGAGGCCAGCACCGAGTTCGCCGCCGTCGTGGCGGGCGCGGAGGTCGACGAGCGAGTCGATGGGGTCGAGCCCGGCGTTCTCGGCGAGGGTACGCGGGATGACTTCGAGCGCGTCGGCGAACGCCTCGACGGCAAGCTGTTCGCGGCCACCGACGGAGTCGGCGAAGTCGCGGAGCTGCAGCGCGAGCTCGGCTTCGGGCGCACCGCCGCCGGGGAGTACCTGCCCGTCGAGAAGGGTCGTGCGGACGACGCCGAGGGAGTCTTCGATGGCGCGCTCGACCTCGTCGACGACGTGCTCGGTGCCGCCGCGCAGGATGAGCGTGACCGACTTGGCTTCCTCGACGTCCTCAACGAAGATGCGCTCGTCGCCGCCGATGTCCTTCTGGGCGACGGAGCCGGCGAAGCCGAGGTCGTCGCTGTCGAGGTCCTCGAGGTTCGAGACGACGCGACCGCCCGTCGCGCGGGCGAGCCGCTTGAGGTCGCCGGACTTCGCACGCCGGACGGCGAGGATGCCCTCCTGTGCGAGGTAGTGCTGGGCCATGTCGTCGATGCCGTCGCCGACGAAGACGACGTCCGCGCCGATGTCGACGAGGTGGTCGACCATCTCACGCAGCTGCTGTTCCTCCTGGTCGAGGAACTGCTGGAGCTGGTCGGGGTCGGTGACGTTGACCTCGGCGTCGATCTCCGTCTCTTTCACCTCGATAGCGCCGTCGAAGAGCGCGACGTTCGCGTCCTCGACCGCGTAGGGCATGTTCTCGTCGACGCGCTCCTTGTCCACGATGACGCCCTCGACGAGCTCGGACTCGTCGATGGAGCCGCCGACAACCTTCTCGACGGAGACGTTGTCCGTGTCGATGTCGTCGTCGTCAGCGACGGCGATCACGGCGTCGACGACGAGCTCGGCGAGACGGTCCTTCGCGGACTCCGCGCCCTTGCCGGTCATCGCCGTGGAGGCGATCTGTGTCAGGGTCTCGTGGTCGTCCGTGGAGACCTCGATCGCCTGCTCGTCGAGGATCTCCTTGGCCTGCTCGGCGGCCTGGCGGAACCCCTGTGCGAGCGTCGTCGCGTGGATGTCCTGGTCAAGCAGCTCCTCGGCCTGATCGAGGAGTTCGCCCGCCACGACGACCGCGCTCGTGGTGCCGTCGCCGACCTCCTCTTCCTGGGTCTCGCTTACCTCGACGATCATGTTCGCCGCGGGGTGGTCGATGTCCATCTCCTTGAGGATGGTGACGCCGTCGTTCGTGACGACGACGGAGCCGCCGGAGTCGACGAGCATCTTGTCCATCCCTTTCGGTCCGAGCGTGGTACGAACGGACTCGGCGACGGCCTTGCCAGCCGTGATGTTCATCGTCTGTGCGTCCTTGCCGGACGTTCGCTGCGATTCCTCGGAAAGTACGATCATGGGCTGGTTGCCCATACGCTGTCGCTGAGCCATAGTCAGCCATTGATTGATTGTGATTCTATATAAATGCTTCGTTGACGGTTCACGAAACCGCTACACGAGGGCGAGCTATCGCAGGCCATGAGGGACAATAACACACCAGTTTAAATAGGTCGTCTAGCAGCGGCGCGGTCGCTGGGTTGGAGTGAAACGGGCGAGAAACGCGGCGGCGAGGACGACCGTGGCGTGTGAATTGTTATTGTGACACACGCAGGGGGGTTCGAGTAGCTACCGCGGCGCGCTGAAGGAGACGTCGTCGTCCAGCTCGTTCGATTTCCGTTCGAGATACGAGTAGACCGCGCCGTGAGGTGCACCGTCGAGTAACATCCCGACGGCCCGGCGGACGACCTGCAACTCCTCGGGCCCGCCGATCGCGCCGACGGTCGAGCCGTAGATGACGACGTTCGCGCCGGAAAGCTCCTCTATCAGCTCACGGGTGCGTCCGTTCTCGCCGATGATCCGGCCCTTCTTTCGCTGGAGGTCGTTGTCGTTGCGGGTGTGTTCGGTCAGATCGATCAGATCGAGCGTCCGGAGGTCGTGATCGAGTATCGAAAGCGCCGTCTCGGGGGTGAACCCGCGACCGATCGCCTTGATGATGTCGGGCGCGACGAGCGCCGCGACGGGGTCGTCAAGCTCCTCGATGGCGACGCTGCCGGAGTCGGAGTCGATGTCGAGCCGCACGTTCGCCCGCGATTCGATCTTCCGCATCGTCTCGCCACCGGCACCGATGACCACGCCGATCCGGTCCTGCGGAACCGTCACGTGTTGCATGAAAGCGGATACCCGTCGGAGCCTTTTAAACGTGTTCCGCGGCCGGCGAGGCCGTGGTCGCCGCTATCAGGCGTCCTTCGCGCCCTCAACCGTCTCACGGACCGCATCGACGCCCTCGTCGTGAAGCAGGTTCCCGACGACGATCACGTCGGCGTGTTCGGCCATCGTCCGTGCGCCATCGTAGTCGCGGACCCCGCCGCCATAAAAGAGACAGGCGTCGGTGAGGCCGTCGGCGGCGGCGGCGACGATCTCGGGGTCACCGAAGGCACCCGAGTACTCGACGTAGACGATCTCCTGGCCGAACATCCGTTCGGCGACCTTCGCGTACGCCTCCACGTCGTCGGCGTTGAGGTCGCAGTTCGCGTTCGTGAGCTGGGCGACGGAGGCGTCGGGGTTCATCACGATGTACGCCTCCGTGTGGGTCCGCTCCCAGTCGAGGTCGTCGATGCGGACCCACTCCTTGTGTGCGCCCGTGATCCAGAAGGGGCCGCCCGCGTTGAAGACGGTGGGAATGAGATAGCCGTCGAGGGCGGGCGAATCGATGACGACGCCCGGGTTCGATGGCTCCTGATACAGCGGTACGTCGTACTCGGCGGCCGCGTCGATGACGCGGGTCATCTTTTCGGCCGTGATGTCGAGGGTCCCGCCGATCTCGATCGCGTCCGTTCCGGTTTGACAGACGTCCTCGAAGGTCTCACCCGCGAGCAGGTCCTTGTCGGGGTCGACCTTCAGCACGTGGTCCCAGTCGTCCCACGGGTTGCTCATTGGGCATGACTCCTATGGGTGTGGTTAAAAAGGTGCGGAAGCGACCGCAACCGTACGGGGCGGATGGACGCTATTGAGGTCGACGATGGGCCGAACCGTCGGTCCATCCCGCCGCACGGTAGGTCCGCATGAGGGGCTTATTCGACGTTCGGGGGCGAGTCGGATGTGGCTGGCGAGCCGTCGACCAGCCGAAGCGTGAGCTCGATCCGGCTCCCGCCGGTTTTGCTCTCGGAGATATCGAGCGAGCCGTGTCCGGCCGAAACGATCCAGTTGACGTACCAAAGCCCCAGCCCGCTCGCGTGCTGTAGCTGTGTCTCCTCGCCGGTGAGGACGGCCCGTTCGGCGCTCGGGATCCCCGGCCCGTTGTCGGTGATGATGAGCGAAACCCATGATTCACTCGGCAGCTCGGCGGCCCGGACGGACACCGTTGGATTCGCCGCGTCGTTGTGTCTGATGGCGTTGTCGATCAGCTCCGCGAGCGCCTCCGGGAAGCGTTCGATGACGTCGACGGTCACCGACTCCGGCACGTCGACCTCGACGGTCGCCTTCGACAACAGCGTGTCCGGCAGGGCGGCGAGGCCGTCGGCGACCGCCGCCGACAGGGATATCGGAACCGGCGTCGGCCGCTCATCGAGCATCCGCTCGACCTTGCGGGAGGTCTCACCGACCCGCAGCAGCCGGCCGGCCGTCGAGGCCACCCGTTCGAGCCGCGAGGTCGCCATCGGGTCGTCGACGTCGGCCATCACCTGTTCGGTAAACCCGGAGATGACGTTGAGGTCGTTCCGGAAGTTGTGGCGTAACACCCGCGTCAACACCGCGAGCCGTTCCTCACGGAGCGTCGACTCGGTCAGGTCGCGGCCGATCCCGATCGCGCCGACGACCTCGCCGTCCGTATCATGGATCGGGCCGATCGTGAGCCGGTAGGGGAGCCGTTCGCCGGATCGGGTCACCATCGTCACCTCGCGTTCGGTGGTGGTGCCGGCGTTGTACGTCCGTGCGAGCACGTCCGTCATCTGCGCTTCGCCGTCGACGAAGAGGTCGTGGAGCGAGCGGTCCGAAAGCGCCGAATCGTCGTAGCCACTCACGTCCTTCATCCGCCCGTTCCACCGCGTGAGCGTCCCGTTTTGACCACACTGAAAGAGGACGCCGGGGATGGTCGAAGCGATCGCATCGACGAGGCGGCGTTGCGTCCGCAGGTTTGCCTCCGCGCGGGCACGCTCCGTGCGATCGATGAAACTGATCACGAGTCGGTCCTCCCCGCCGATCGCCGTGGTTCGCGCGCGGACTTCGACGTGTCGGCGAACGTCGTCCGTCGGGGCCACGATCCACTCGAACCGGGTCCGGTCGCCGTCGACGCCCGTCGATGTGAGCCGGTCGGCGACCGACACTCCGTCAACCGTCCGGTCCGTCTCGCCGATGTCAGTGACCCCCATGAGCGTGAGCGTCCCGCGGTCAAGGCCGAACATCGCGACCGAGGGCTCGTTGACCGCCCGGACGATGAGCGTCCCCGGGTCACAGACGATGGTCGGACACGGGACCGCCTCCACGAACGACCGGAGCACGTGAGGGGCCTCCGTCGGAACCTCCGTCGACCCCTCCGCCGTCCCGTCGGGGCGTTCGCCGCCGTCGGATGGGTCATCGGTGGGGTTTTCGGACATGGGTGATGACGCCCCCGGCCGTGGGCGGGAGCCCGATCGATCCCTCCAGCCGTGAGACGCCGAGATTACTCAACCGCGAGATAAGTATTCGTCGGTCAATTACCATATTCTCCGGTAGCACTGGGGGCCGAAAGGGCTGTTCTCCGGTAGCAGCGGAGGTCGAAAGGGCTGTTCTCCGAGCAGTCGGTGTCCACCGAACGGTCGGCGTCCGTCGGTCAGTCGGCGTTCGCCTGCCAGTCGCGAACCGTATCGGGGCCAACGCCGTCGACGTTCGCCGCGAGATCGTCCGGGTCCGCGGACTTGAGGTCCTCGACACCGTCGATCCCGGCGCTCTGGAGCTTCTCGGCCGTCCGTTCGCCGATGCCCTCGACGGTCTGCAGCTCGGAACCCTCCTCGCGGGCCCGATACTCGCGATAGTTGCAGATCGGACAGCCGAGTTCCCATGGGTCGTCACCGGAGTGAACGAGCAGGTGGGGAAGGTCGTGTTCCTCACAGACCCCGTCGGTGACCTCGATCTCCCCACGGCGGGGCAGCGGCAGCGAATACTCACAGTCGGGGTAGCGCGTACAGCCGACGAGCCGCGAGCCCGACCGGAGCGTCTTGATCGCCAACTCCCCACCCGCGTCGGTTTCGGTTCCGTCCCCACAGTCGGGACAGTCCCCGATCACCTCGTCGTCGGCCGCATCGGCCTCGTCGGCCTTGCACTGCGGACAGCCATGCACGAACGTCTTGCGGCCCGCGAGCATCTTGACGTGGTGGAGGTCGTGATCCGCACAGACCTCATCGAGGATGAGCGGTTTGCCGGTCGAGGGGAGCGGGAGCGTGTACTCACAGTCCGGATAACCGTCACAGCCGACGAACGACGAGCCGTATCGTGACTTCCGCACGAGCAGGTCGGCTCCACACTCGGGGCAGGGGCCGAGGGTCCGGTCGGCCTTCAGCGACCGACGAAGGTGATCACCCACCTCCTCCCGCGAGGCGGTGAGCTCCTCGAAGACGGCGTCGAGCAGCTCGCGTGAGGCCGCCGTCACTCCGTCGTAGTCCTGCTCGCCGGCCGCGATGGCCGCCATGTCGCGTTCGAGCTGGGCGGTCATCTCCTCGCTCACGATCCGATCGGCGAACTCCTCTGCGGCCTCCACGACCGCCTCCGCGAGCCGGGTCGGCCGCGGCGGATCGCTCTCGATGTACCCGCGGTCATACAGCTTCTCAAGCGTGCGGTGACGGGTCGCCTTCGTGCCGACGCCGCGGGACTCCATCTCCTCGATGAGCCGCGACTGGCCGTACCGTCTGGGGGGCTGGGTCTCCTTGGCCGCCGTGTTCCGCTCGCCGACCGAAAGCGTCTCACCGACCTCCACGTCGGGGACGATCCGTTCGTCGCTCGAGAGGTACGGATACACCTCGTGATAGCCGGCTTCAAGCAGTCGCTTCCCGTTCGCCTTGAGCCGGAGCCCGCCGTCGGCCGCGAGCGACGGGGTCCCCTCGGCCGCATCGGGATCTCGGAGCGCGGCGACCGGGTCGATGGTGGTACCGTCGAGGACCTCGGTCGCCCCGCCGTTCGCGAGCGCGACGACCTTCAGCCGCTCCCACGTCGCCGGCGGCGCACAGGTCGCGAGGAATCGGCGGACGATCAGCTCGTAGACCCGCCACTCGTCGTCGGAGAGGTCCGACGCCGACGGCAACTCGCCGGTCGGATGGATCGGCGGGTGGTCGGTCGTCTCCTCGTCGCCCTCGGTCGGCTCGATCGCCTCCAGTTCGAGAAGCGAGGCGACGTCCTCGGCGAACGTGCTTGATTGCCCCAACTCCGCAAGCAGCTCTCGGGGGTCGAGGTCGTCCGGATAGACGGTGTTGTCCGTCCGTGGATAGGTGACGTAGCCGGCGGTGTAGAGGTCCTCGGCTATCGACATCGCCCGCTGTGCGGAGTACCCGAGCGAGCCCGCCGCCCGGATGTATTGGGTCGTGTTGAACGGTGCCGGCGGATCGTCGACCTGCGTCCGCCGGTTCACGTCGTCGACGACCGCACCGTCCGTGGCCGCAAGCGCGTCCGTGAGCACCTCGGCAACCGACTCGTCCCACACGCGCTCGGCCTCGTTGCCCGCGTCGTTTAAATAGAAGTAGCTCGCCTCGAACGGATCGCCGGAGGACTTCGAGAGCGCCGCGGACAGCTCCCAGTAGGCCTCCGGGTCGAACGCCTGTATCTCGCGTTCGCGGTCGACGATCAGCTTCAGGGTCGGCCCCTGCACCCGGCCGACGGAGATGAAGTCGTCGCCGAGTTGGCGGGCCGAAAGCGAGAGGAACCGGGTGAGCGCCGCCCCCCACATCAGGTCGATCACCTGCCGGGCCTCGCCCGCCGCCGCGAGGTCGAAATCGAGCTCGTCGGGCGCGGCGAACGCCTCCTGCACCTCGTTTTCGGTGATCGAGGAGAACCGCACGCGCTCGATGGGGGCGTCCTCGTTCACCTCGCGGACGAGTTCGTACGCCTCCTTGCCGATCAGTTCGCCCTCGCGGTCGTAGTCCGTCGCGATGACGACACGGGAGGCGTTGCGCGCGAGTCGTCGGAGGGCGGCGACGATTCCCTCCTGTGTCGGCTGTTTCGTCACCGGCGCGTGGATCAACTCGACCGGCTCGACGTCGCGCCAGTCGTTGTACTCGGCGGGGAAGTCGACGCCGACGACGTGGCCCGAGAGGCCGATACAGCGCTTGCCGCCCCACTTGTAGACGTTGACGTCGTTCACCCGCTCCGTGCTCGCGGAGCCGCCGCTGAGGATCTCGGCGATCCGCCGCGCGGCGTTGTCCTTCTCGGTGATGATAAGCTCCGGGCCCCGACTCATTGCGCCGGGATACGCCGCTGGCTCGCGTAAACCTTTCGCGATGATGGGTGGGCGAAAACCGGCCGACTCGGCCGTGCCGTATAAAAGCGAGCCGTCGAGCCGGCCGTACCGTATTAAAGCGAGCCGTCGAATCGGTCGCGAAGTATTTTACCCTCCGTCCGCGACCACCAAGTCGTGCGACTCGTTCACCGCCCGCGATCGGCCGACGGAGACGGGGAGCGAACCCTTGCGAACGACGTCGAGCTCGCGGAAACGACGTTCGAGCAGGGACGCGGCCTCATGTTCCGGCGATCGATCCCCGAGGACTACGCGCTCGTCTTTCCATTTAAAAAGGCGAAGCCGCGGACCCTGCATATGATCGGCGTGCCGTTCGCCATCGACGCGGTCTGGACCGTCGACGGGGAGGTGACCCACCTCAAACGGCTCGCGCCGATGGTCGGCCTCGGGCGCGGTAGCGCCGACTGCATCGTCGAACTCCCGGCAGGGGCCGCCGAGGGGGTAGCCGTCGGCGACGTGGTTCGGCTCGTCGAGGAAGCCGACTGAGACCGTCGAACGGATCCGAAGGCCTTCTTATGACTCCGCTCACAACCACGAGTAGCGTGGTTTCAACCGTGGGTGGGGGGTGGCGTGACCTGTTCGGCGGACGTTCGGGGTCGCTGTTGTTGATCATCTCCGCGATGTGGATGCTCACGATCGGGGCGCGGATCGTCTACCCAGCGGTGATGCCCGGGATACAGGCCGAGTTCGGCTTCGGCTACTCGACCGTCGGGATCCTCGTCGGCTTGGTGTGGGGTGCATACGGCCTCATCCAGTTCCCGGGCGGCCTACTGGCTGACCTTCGAAGCCATCGGCTGGCTATTCTCCTCGGGATGGGCGTCACGATGATCGGACTGTCCACGCTGCTTTTAGGCAACTCGTTCGTGCTGCTCGTCCTCGCGACAGCGGTTCTGGGTGCAGGAACGGGTATTCTCGGCCCCTCCCGTGTCATCGTGCTCACCAACGCCTTTCCCGAGGCCAGATCGACGGCCGTCTCGGTGAGCCAAGCGGCGGGAGCGCTCGGAAACAGCGTCTTTCCGGTCGTCGCCGGCGTGGTGATGGGCGTGTTGGGCTGGCGTGCGGGGATCGGGTTCCTGCTCCCGCTCTGTGTGGTCGTGACCGTCGGCCTCTGGCTGCTCGTTCCGCGCCGCATCGACGGTGGATCGTCAGCCTCGGCCGACGAGGGATCGTCGGGGCGCGCTGGCGATGACTCGTCAGGGCCCGTTGACGATGGCTCGACGGGGTCAGCCATCGACACGCTCGTCGCGAGCGGCCGCGCGCTCTCCGGACGGGCAGCCGTCCTGGGGACGGTCATGATGTTGGGCGTGATGGTGGCCTTTCAGAGCGTGACGGGCTTCCTGCCGACATACTTCAGGGACGTCGCGGCGGTCCCGCCACAACAGGCGACGGTCCTCTTCGGGCTGTTCTTCGCGACGGGGCTCGTGATGCAGCTCTCGGCGGGCGTCGTGGGCGATCGAATCGATCCGGGCCGGACCGTCGGCCTCTTCGCGGTGGTGGCGATCCCCGGACTGCTCATCGTGTTGAGCGCCGAGAGCCTGTGGCTGCTCGTCGTCGGCGTCGTGCTGTCGAGCGGGCTCCTCGGCTGTTTCCCACCCGGATTGACCTATCTCGCCTCGGCCTTCCCCGCGAGCGTTCAAGGGACCGGCTTCGGCGTTATCCGAACGATCTACATCGGCGGGGGCGCGCTCGGTCCGGTCGCCGTCGGGGCCATCGCGGACCAGTACTCGCTGTGGATCGGCTTCCTCGCGCTGGTGGTCGCCCTCGGCGGTGTCGTGCTCGTCACGGGCCTGCTTCCCCGGCTAGGTGACACGTAGGGGGAAGGGAGTCACGCACGAGCGACGGGGTCGTCGTGACCCTCGGGGAGCGTCGCGAACCGCTGGAGCAAGACGTTATACGTGATGACGCCGAAGGCCTGTCGTAATGGCTCAGGCCGGGAATCAGGACCTCACGGAGCGGTTCATTCAGTTCTATCGGAACTACTACCGCGACGAGATCGGTACGCTCGCTCAACGGTATCCGAACGAGCAGCGCTCGCTGTACGTCGATTACGACGACCTCTATCAGTTCGACCGGGACCTCGCGGAGGACTTTCAATCCCAACCCGACCAGATGCGCGAGTACGCCGAGGAAGCGCTTCGGCTCTACGATCTCCCCGCCGACGTCAGCCTCGGACGCGCACACGTCCGCATCGAGAATCTGCCCGATAGCATCGATATCCGCGGCATCCGCGTCCACGACGACCACATCGGCAAGCTCGTCTCCATCAGGGGGATCGTCCGGAAGGCGACCGACGTCCGCCCGAAGGTGACCGAGGCCGCCTTCGAATGCCAGCGCTGCGGGACGATGACCTACATTCCCCAGGCCGACGGCGGCTTTCAGGAGCCCCACGAGTGTCAAGGCTGTGAGCGACAAGGGCCCTTCCGGGTGAACTTCGATCAGTCCGAGTTCATCGACTCCCAGAAGCTCCGCATCCAGGAGTCGCCGGAGGGGCTCCGCGGCGGCGAGACGCCCCAATCGATCGACGTCGACATCGAGGACGACATCACCGGCCACGTGAGCCCCGGCGACCACGTCACGGCCGTCGGCGTCCTCCACATCGAACAGCTCGAACAGGGCAACGAGAAGTCCGCCATCTTCGACCTCTACATGGACGGCGTCGCCATCGCCATCGAGGACGAGGAGTTCGAGGACATGGACATCACCGCCGAGGACCAGCGGGAGATCATCGAACTCTCCGAACGCGACGACATCTACGAGGCCATGATCGGCTCCATCGCGCCCGCCATCTACGGCTACGAGGAGGAGAAACTCGCGATGATCCTCCAGCTCTTCTCGGGCGTCACCAAACACCTCCCGGACGGCTCGCGGATCCGGGGGGATCTGCATATGCTGCTGATCGGAGACCCCGGAACGGGAAAATGTGTCGATGGAGACACCAGCGTTGTTCTCGGGGATGGACGAGCAGTCGAGATACGGGAGCTGGTCGAAGCAAACCTCGACGATCCTAAACCGATCGACGACGGCGTGTGGGATACGGTTGATTTCGAGGTGCCCGCCCTGCAGAAGGACGGAACGGTCGGGATGTCGCGTGCGACGAAAGTCTGGAAGCGAGAAGCACCCGAGACGATGTATCGAATCGAAACGGCATCCGGGAGCGAGCTTACTGTAACGCCGTCACATCCGCTGTTCGTCCAGCACGACGGGCGTTTTGAGCCGACCGTCGCGGAGCAGTTAGCTGAAGGCGAATTTATCGCGACACCAGACCGACTTGAAACAGAGGTGGACGATACATTGGATGTGGATTTCCGCCGATCGCAGTCGTGGAACGCTGCCCGGCTTGATCTCCCCGAAGAGTGGACACCGGAGCTTGCGCGACTTCTCGGGTATATCGTCGCTGAGGGCTATGCCGAGGCGCGTGATGATGGAACGGGGTTCGTCTCGATAACCAACAATGACGAGGCCGTGTTATCCGATGCTCGGTCTGCATTTGAGACGCTTGGGCTCCGAGCATCGATCCGTAAATCACACGAGAAGAAGACGGCCCGTGAGCTATTGTGCTCCGCCAGCGAGTTTGTTAGATTCCTTGAAAACCTCGATGGAGCGTTTTTAAAGGGCTCTGCAAAGCAACGAATTCCGACCGAAATTTGCCGTGCATCACCACCGATCACGCGAGCATTTATCAAAGGATACGTCGAGGGCGAAGGTCACGTCTCGGCGACACAGCGGGAGATTACCGTTGCATCGATGAGCGAGCAGTTACTGAGGGACCTCCGTACGCTACTGCTTCAACATAGGATCACGACACAACTCCACGAACGGAAAAACGGAAGTCATAGGCTGCGCATCAGTGGTGCACAGTTCGATCGCTATGTGACTGAGATTGGATTCGTAACCGGTCGTAAACAACAGGCAGCTGAAGCGCATCTATCGACAGACCGGAATACGAATGTGGATGTCGTTCCCAACGTGGCACCGGTCATTCGGCGGGTACGGGAGTCGCTTGGATTGACACAATATGACTGCGGGGTACCACGGAACACCTACCGGCACTACGAGTCGGGGACCAGAAATCCGAGCGTCGGGGCGCTTAAACGGATCGTAGAGGCATTCGAGAACGCGGCTACGAAGCGAACTGAGGATGCGAAAATAGGGAAGGCACGACCCGATGGTGGGAGGGTTGCAACCGACATCGATGCACTCCGTCAATTAGCGGAAGGGGACGTTAGATGGGATCGGATCGACACCATCGAACCGATCGCTCCCGAAGACGATTGGGTGTACGATCTTGAGGTTGAGGAAACGCACAACTACGTCTCGAATGGCATCATCTCACACAACTCACAAATGTTGTCATATATCAGACAGATTGCGCCTCGCTCCGTCTACACCTCCGGGAAGGGATCGTCATCCGCGGGCCTTACGGCGGCTGCGGTACGTGATGACTTCGGCGACGGCCAACAATGGACCTTGGAGGCCGGCGCGCTCGTACTTGCTGATAAGGGGATCGCCGCAGTCGACGAGCTGGATAAGATGCGATCGGAGGATCGCTCGGCGATGCACCAAGCGCTCGAACAACAGCAGATCAGCGTCAACAAAGCCGGGATCAACGCGACGCTTAAATCGCGGTGTTCCTTGCTCGGCGCGGCAAACCCGAAGTACGGTCGCTTCGACCAGTACGAGCCGATCGGCGAACAGATCGATTTAGAGCCCGCGCTCATCTCGCGGTTCGACCTCATTTTCACCGTGACCGACCAACCGGATCCGGAACACGACTCCCGGCTGGCCCGCCACATCCTCAAGACGAACTACGCCGGCGAACTCAACACCCAGCGGGCGAACGTGCCGAGTTCGGAGTTCACCGCCGAGGAGGTCGAGGCGGTCACCCAGGAGGTCGCCCCCGAGATCGACGCCGATCTGCTCCGGAAGTATATCGCACACGCAAAGCGGGACTGCTATCCGACGATGACCGAGGAGGCGATGGGGATCATCGAGGATTTCTACGTGAACCTGCGATCGAAGGGTGCCGACGAGGACGCGCCGGTGCCGGTGACCGCCCGGAAGCTGGAGGCGTTGGTGCGCCTGTCGGAGGCGAGCGCCCGGGTTCGACTCTCCGATGTCGTCGAACCGAAGGACGCCGAGCGGGCAACGGGGATCGTCGAGTCGTGCCTCCGCGATATCGGGGTCGACCCCGAGACGGGCCAGTTCGACGCCGACGTGGTGGAAACGGGGACCTCGAAGAGCCACCGTGATCGGATCAAAAACATCAAGGGACTCATCGAGGAGATCGAGCGCGAGTACGAGGAGGGCGCGCCGGTCGAGGAGGTGCTCGATCGCGCCGACGAGATCGGGATGGACCGGAGCAAGGCCGAAAACGAGATCGAAAAGCTTCGGACGAAAGGCGAGGTTTACGAGCCCAGCCAGGGTCACCTCCGGCTGACCTGAACGACCATGGACCGGATCTCAGCGCTTCGAAACATCGAGGAGGCCCTCAGGGCCTTCGAGGAGGGCGATGCCGACCTGGCGGCGACGGAGCGTCGCGTCGCGACGGTGTTGCGGACCTACGCCACGGATTTCGAGGGCGACGCGCAGGTCTATCGGGCGGTCGGCGATCCGCCGGCTGACGGGCGGGTCGTGATTGCACCCTCGGCACCGGCCGCCCGTGAGCGCGTGCGTCGATCGATCGGGGCGGGAACCGACGAGGATGCCTCCGAGCTCACGTTCGAGGTCGAACCGCTCTGAGGGAGGCGGTTACGGCACCCCCGGGGATCGTTTCAGCAGGATGAAATCGTGGCGTTCGTAAACGCTTTTATCGGGAATCGACGACCGCGTATCGTGTTGCTGGTGGTGACGTATTCGGCGTCGGCACGGACCGGACTCCGAAACACCTGTCGGGCCCACGAAGACCACGTCATCCGTCGATTCGGGCGGGCGGCGCTGTTCGAGGCGACGGCGTTCGGGGCGTTCCTCGCGCTGCGGCTACGGGAGACGTACGGTGCCGACGTGCAGATCGAGCGCACCGAGCCGTTCAACGAGTTCACCGACGTCGACGAGACGGTGGTGGAGGCGGCGCGGGCGTACGCGGAGCGGGACAGTAAGGCGACGCCGTACGCCGCGTTCGCCGCGGGAACCACGCATCCGGACCCGGACGAACTGAAGGGTCGCGAGCTGTGAGGGCCGAAGGATCCGATGGGGTCCGGGGTGACCGGGCGATACCGGCTCCTATCGAGGTGCTCGGACGGCTTCCGACCGGACGGTCGCTGGTGCAGGAGTTGGCCGCCGCCGCGCGGTCCCATGGGCACCGCTCAAGCGTGGCCGAGGAGATCAGGGAGGTCCACGTCGCGCTCGCCGAGGTCGAGATCCCGACGGCCGAGACGGCGGAAGCGAGGAGGCGCGTCGCGGCGGCGACGGGCGAGGAAGAGCGGCTGAAAGAGCGCGTCGCGGCCGCCCGGGGCGATCTTCGTGGTCGACGGGCCGTCGATGCGCCGACCGAGGACGCACTCGCGGAACTCCGGTCGGCCGCCGCGGCCCTTTCGGCGGCACAGACGGAACGGATCGCAGCGGAACAGGCGTTCGAGCGCGCACAGCGACGGGCAGCGGCGGCCTGGGACGCGCGGGAGCGTCGGCTTCGCCTGCAGGATCGGCTCGAAAACCGACGACGAACCGCCAGGGTCGAGCTCGCCGAAGAGGTGTATCCGGCGTTTCGGGAGGCGCTCGATGCCGTTCCGACCGGCGACCCGAACGACGCGGGGGCGGCCCCGAGCGACTATCGGGGGCCCGACCTCGCCGCGTCGCTGGCGGCGGTTCGGATCGCCGACGTGGACGGCCCGGTGATCGTCGGCGAGGACGTGATAGAGGTGTGTGCTGGGTTTTCGCTGATCAACGCCGGACGTGAGACGGGCCGACGACCGCCGGCGACGAAACGTGAGAGGCCCGGTGAGACACTCACACGCATCGAGCGGGTGATCGAGGTCCCGGTCAAGGCGGCCGGAGGTTTATAACCGAAGACGGGACCAATCGGCGCATGGAGCGCTCCTGGAGCATCGACCGGGCAGCGGGGATCGCGCTGGTCCGCTGTCGGCTGCACAACGACCGTGACGTCCCCCGCAAGGTTCGCGTCGAGAGCCTGCTCGACGGTCCCGTGCTCCCGCCAAGGCGGAACGGCGTCCCGGAGGCCGGTTGGGATCGGTCGGGCGTGACGATGCAGCTCGATCCCGGCGAACGACGGGCGGTCGGGTTTGCCGTCCCCACCGACCCGAACGGACCGATCGGTTCGAACGAGGGGGTCGGCCCGGACGAGTCAACCGATCAGGATGACTCTCCGGTCGCCATCACCGAGACCGAACCGGACGACACGGGGACGGCAGCCGGCGGGGCAGCGGCGATCAGGCGCCTGGGCACACACCGGCCGCCGGCGGATGTCGTCGCGCGGATCGACGGCGACGTGACGGGCCGAGGCGGCGAATGCGACGTGACGGGCCGAGGCGGCGAGCACGACCGATCGTACCGGAGTGTCGAGTGTGGCATGACCCCGAAGGCGGAGAGTGACGCAGACGAAAGCGACGGAGCCGAAAGCGACGAAGCCGAAAGCAACGAGGATGAGGTCCGAGACGGGAACGGAGCCGGCGGCAGGAAAGCCGAGGCACGTGCAACGGTGTCGGACTCGATCGAAGCGGATCGGATCGAAGAGTGGCTCGATACGGTCGAAGCCCGTATCGAGCGTGGCGAGCGCCTGACGGGGGCAACCCTCGCGGAGGCGACGGCGGAGGTCGACGACGCGGGCGGTCTCGAACCGCTACTCGGTCTCGACGAACGACTGGCGGACGACGCAACCCTGCTTCGGCGGTTTGGCGACCGGATGACGGCGCTGGCGACCCGCGCGGAGGCGACCGACGTGCCGATCGACGCCATGGAGGAACTCGCGTGAGCGTCCGTGAATCTCGGAAAGTGAACCCATCCGGGGGGCTCACGCCGTGATACTTTCCGTCACCGGCGGGAAGGGCGGCGTCGGCAAAACCACGATGGCGTACAACGTCGCCGCCGCGCTCGATGCGGTCGTCGTGGACGCCGACCTCGGAATGGCGGACCTTCCGGGCCGACACGGGCCGGACCTCCACGACGTCCTCGCCGGCCGGGCGTCGATCACCGAAACCCTCCGGAGCGGCCCGGTCGATATCGTCCCCTGCGGTCGGACGCTCACCGGCGCGAGGGCGTGTGATCTCACCGTCCTCGATGGGGCGCTCCGCCGGCTCGAACGCGAACACGAGACCGTCGTCGTCGACTGTCCTGCCGGGCGGCGGGCCGACGCGGGCGTGCCGCTGGCCGTCGCGGACGCGTGTCTGATCGTCGTCTCACCGCAGGCGTTCGCGCTCGCGGACGCGATACGAACGCGCGAACTCGCACGGGAGCTCGATGCCGGGCTCGTCGCCGGAGTGATTAACCGGACCGTCGAGCAGCCGCCAACGGGGACCATCGCGGACACCCTCGGGGGCCCCGTGGAGGTGGTGCCTGCGGACCCGCGGGTGGGCCGTTCCGTCGTCGAGGAGCGGCCGGTGATCGAGTCCGCCCCGGACAGCGCCGCGGCGGGCGCGATCCGGGCGCTGGCGAGGCGAGTGCCGGCGACCCGGTCGCTCGACCGGAGGTGAGGGAACTCGGAGGCGCGTGAGACGCCCCGAGTGTAGGAGATGCGGCTACGGAGGGGGAGCTGTTGCCCACGGAGGGATCCTGTCGAGGTCAGTCGTCGGTCGTGGGCTTCGCGGGCGTGCGCCGGTCGCTCCGGGGCCCCTCCGCGTCGACATCGGGGAGCAAGTCCCGGAGATACCGACCCGTGTGGGAGTCGTCGTCGCGCGCGACCTCCTCGGGGGTGCCGCTGGCGACGACCGCACCGCCGCCCTCGCCGCCCTCCGGACCGAGGTCGATCACGTGGTCGGCGTTCTTCACGAGGTCGAGTTCGTGTTCGATGACGACGACCGTGTTGCCCCCGTCGACGAGCCGGTGGAGCACGTCGATCAGTTTACGTTCGTCCTCCTTGTGGAGCCCCGTCGTGGGCTCGTCGAGCAGGTAGAGCGTGTCGCCGGTCGCGCGCTTCCCGAGCTCCTCGGCGAGTTTGACGCGCTGGGCCTCCCCGCCCGAGAGGGTCGTGGAGGGTTGACCGAGCTCCATGTATCCGAGCCCGACGTCGAGCAGGAGCTTGAGGCGTCGTTTGAGCCCCTGGTGGCTCTCGAAGAAGTCGTAGGCCTCCTCGACGCTCATATCGAGGACGTCTGCGATCGTCGCGCCTTTATATGTCACGTCGAGGGTCTCGTCGTTGTATCGCGCCCCGCCGCACTGCTCGCAGGGAACGTAGACGTCCGAGAGGAAGTTCATCTCGATCTTCACCGTTCCCTGGCCCCCACAGCCCTCACAGCGGCCGCCTTTCACGTTGAACGAGAACCGTCCCTTCTCGTAGCCGCGCCGTTTCGCCAGCTTCGTCTCCGCGAACAGGTCGCGAATGTGATCGAAGACGTCGGTGTAGGTGGCGGGGTTCGAGCGCGGCGTCCGGCCGATGGGCGACTGGTCGATGAGTCGGACGGTCTCGATGTGATCCATGCCCTCCACGGCATCGTGCTCACCGGGGTCGACGCTCGTGTTATCGTTCATCTCCCGCACGAGCGATTTATATAACACGTCGTGCATCAGCGTCGACTTCCCGGAGCCGGAGACGCCGGTTATCGTCGTGAGCGTCCCGAGCGGGATGGCCACGTCGAGGTCACGCAGGTTGTGTTGGCGGGCCCCCCGGACGACGAGTTCGCCCGCATCCTCGGGCTCGCGGCGCTCGTCTGGGACGGGGATCGCCTTCCGGCCGGCGAGGTAGTCGGCCGTGATCGAGTCGCTCTCGACGATGACCTCGAAGTCGCCCTGGGCGACGACTTCCCCGCCGCGCTTGCCCGGGCCGGGACCCATATCGATGATGTGGTCGGCGCGCCGCATCGTCTCCTCGTCGTGTTCGACGACGACGAGGGTGTTCCCGAGGTCACGAAGCCCCGCGAGGGTGTTGAGCAGACGGTCGTTGTCGCGCTGGTGGAGGCCGATGGAGGGCTCATCGAGCACGTAGAGGACGCCGACGAGCCCGGAGCCGACCTGCGTGGCGAGCCGAATGCGCTGGCTTTCCCCGCCCGAAAGCGTCGAGGCCTCCCGATCGAGTGTCAGGTACTCCAGCCCGACCTCCTCCATGAACCCGAGCCGGGCGCGGATCTCCTTGAGGATCTCCGTCGCGATCGTCCGCTCGCGCTCGGTGAGTTCGTCCTCCAACCCCTCGAAGTGCTCGCGGGCGTCGGCAATGGACAGGCGGTTCACCTCGTCGATGGAGGTCCCCGCGATACGGACGTGTCGGGACTGCTCTTTCAACCGGCTGCCCGCACACTCCGGGCAGGTCGTCACCGCCATGTACTCCTCGATGTGATCGCGGGCCCGCGAGGAGTCCGTCTCGACGTGTCGCCGCTCCAGGTTCGGGATCACACCCTCGAAGCGCTCGGTCTTTTCGCGGGTGCCGTTGCGGGTCGTCCACTCGAAGTGAACGACGTCGTCGGTTCCGTAGAGGAACTGCCGTTGAATGGATTCATCGAGCTCCTCAAAGGGGGTCTCGAGGTCGACTCCGAAGTGCGCGGCGACGTTGTCGAGCTGTCTGGAGTAGTAGGTCCGATTGTAGCTCCACGGTTCGAAGACGTGTTTGACCGGTTTTTCGGGGTCGACGACGACGAGGTCCTCGTCGATCTCCTTCGTCGAGCCGATCCCCTCACACGCCGGGCAGGCACCGTAGGGGCTGTTGAACGAGAACGAGCGCGTCTCGATGGCCGAAAACTGGAACTCGGAGTTCGGGTTGCCGAGCGCCTCGGAGAACTCGACGACGAGCCGGTCATCGCCCTCGGCATCCTCCGCGAGCGAACCCGTCGAGCGGGTGTTCGACACGAAGGGAACGTCCTCCGGTGGATCGGGGACGATCAGTTTGAGGACGCCGTCGGCCTCCTCCAGCGCCGTTTCGACGGAATCCGCGAGCCGCGAACGGGCGTCGGGTGAGACGACCACGCGGTCGACGATGACGTCGATCGTGTGATCGTAGTTCTTGTCCAAATCAGGGTCATCGAGCGTCAGATCCAGCGGTTCGCCGTCGACCTCGACGCGGCTGTAGCCGTCGGCGACGAGCTCCGAAAAGAGGTCCTCGAAGGCCCCCTTCTGGTCGCGGACGACGGGTGCGGCGATCTTCGCACGGGTGCCCTCGGGGAGTTCGAGGATCCGCTTGACCATGTCCTGTGCGGACTGCTCGCCGACCTCCTCGCCGGTGATCGGGTCGTACTGCGTGCCGATCCGGGCATAGAGCAGACGGAGGTAGTCGTGCAGTTCGGTGACGGTCCCCACCGTCGAACGGGGGTTGTTCGCGGCGTTCTTCTGATCGATGGAGATCGCCGGCGAGAGCCCCTCGACGGCCTCGACCTGTGGTTTGTCCATCTGCCCGAGGAAGTTCCGCGCGTACGCCGAGAGCGACTCGATGTAGCGCCGCTGCCCCTCCGCGTAGACCGTATCGAAGGCGAGCGACGACTTCCCCGACCCGGAGAGGCCGGTGACGACGGTGAACTCCTCGCGCGGGATCCGGACGTCGAGGTCCTTGAGGTTGTGTTCCTCGGCGCCGCGGACCTCGATGTAGTCCTTGCTCAT
>Ga0207421_10001663_pt1 | contig 28248 bp, 34 predicted proteins | sample SodLakKL_010_SED_4_FD_187542 | JGI IMG/M metagenome (GOLD analysis project Ga0207421, IMG submission 187542) | Alkaline sediment microbial communities from Lake Tanatar, Kulunda Steppe, Russia - 8KL_010_SED (SPAdes) (version 2) | ecosystem: Environmental > Aquatic > Non-marine Saline and...
TCTTAATCCTGAACGAATACCAAAAACGTGCCCTAGGAGCGCTTCTGGTGTGTTATACTGTAAAAGAGGTGATTAGATGACTTTCAAGGATTTCAAGTATGAAAGACCCGACATGGACGCATTATCTTCGGCCTTCAAAGAGGCGCTCGATGCATTTGAAAACGCCAAGGACCCGGACGCACAGGAACAGGCCCTCGATGAGATCAATGCACTGAGAAGACGTTTCAACACGATGAAGACCCTGGCGCACATCCGCCATTCCATCGACACCAAGGATGCTTTCTATGAAAAGGAGAAACAGTTCTTCGACGAAAACGGTCCGCTCTTTTCAAGTCTCAACCATCGCTTCTATCAGGCACTCTCCCGCGCATCGTTCAAGGAGAGTCTGAAAGAGAGGAAGGGAAACCTGCTTTTTCAAAAGGCGGAACAATCCCTCAAGACCTTCTCCGACGACATCGTCGAAGACCTGCAGCGGGAGAACAGCCTCGCCTCCGAGCACAACAAGATCCTCGCCGGGGCGGAGATTGAATTCAACGGCGGGACCTACAACCTGAGCGAGATGGCACCCTTCACCCAGAGCCCTGAGAGGGACACGAGGCGCCGCGCCTCAAAAGCGGTGTCCGAATTCTTCACATCCCAGGAGGAGACGCTCGACAAGCTCTATGACGACCTCGTGAATGTGCGGGTGAAGATCGCCGAAAAGCTCGGCTACGACTCCTTCATCCCTCTCGCCTACAACCGTCTCGGCCGCAGCGACTACGGCCCCGAGGACGTAAAGGCCTTCCGAGAGCGTGTCAAGCGATACATCGTCCCCTTGAGTGAAAAGCTCGCCAAGCAGAAACAGAAACGTCTGGGCCTGAAGGCAATGAAGCACTACGACCACGCCCTTGAGTTTAAAAGCGGCAATCCGACGCCGAAAAAGGATTCCGACGCCCTCCTCGACGAAGCCGACAGGATGTATGAGGACATGAGCGAGGAGACGGACCACTTCTTCTCCTTCATGCGCGAAAAGGGGCTCATGGACCTCAAGACCAAGAAGGGCAAGGCCGGCGGGGGCTTCTGCACATTCATCCCCGACTACCGCGCACCCTTCATCTTCGCCAACTTCAACGGCACGAAGCATGATGTCGATGTCCTAACCCACGAGGCCGGCCATGCCTTCCAGATGTTCATGAGCCGTGACAAGGACGTCCCCGAATACCTCTCCTCCTCCCCCGACATCATGGAGATCCACTCCATGAGCATGGAGTTCTTCGCCTGGCCCTACGCGGAGAGATTTTTCGGCGAGGACACGGAGAAATACAAGTTCGCCCACCTCTCGAGCGCTCTCCGGCTCATCGCCTACGGCGCCGCGATCGATGAATTCCAGCACGATGTATTCGAAGACCCCGGCATGACCCCGGAAGCGCGCAAGGCGCTCTGGCGGGAAAAGGAAAGGACCTACATGCCCTACATCGACTACGAGGATGATCCGTTCCTCGAACGCGGTGGGCAATGGCATAAGATCATGCACATCTTCGTCATCCCCTTCTACATGATCGACTACACCCTCGCGCAGACATGCGCCTTCCAATACCTCATCAGACGGCTGGAAGATTCCCAGAAGGCATGGGAGAGCTACCTCGAGCTATGCAAGGCGGGCGGCGAAAGGCCCTTCAAGGCACTTTTGAAGCTTGCCGGACTTAAAAGCCCCTTCGAAGGCGCCCTGGAGGAGACCATTCCCTCCATCGAGGACATGCTCGAAAAAATAGACGATACATTATAGGAGGTAATCAAAATGAAAGTATTCATCAGTGCCGATATCGAAGGCATCACCGGTATCTCCCACTGGTCGCAGGCCGATAAGAAGGACACTGCCTATGCGCCGCTCGCCAGACGCATGGGCGAAGAGGTCCAGGCGGCGATCAAAGGCGCCAAGGCCGCGGGGGCCACGGAGATCGTTCTCCGTGACGCCCATGGCAGCGCGGAGAACATGGATGTGGAGCGCATCGATGAAGACGTACGCTTCATCCAGCGCTTCAACGGACATCCGGATCATATGATGTATGGCATCGACGAGAGCTTCGACGCCGCAATGATGATCGGCTATCACGCCGCCGGCGGTATCGGCGGCAACCCGCTCGCGCATACGCTCTCATCACGGCGCGTGCACAAGCTCTATATCGACGACGACATCGCCAGCGAGTTCCTCGTCAACGCCTTGATCGCTGCCGAGAAAGGCGTCCCCACCGTGTTGGTCTCGGGCGATGAGACCCTGCGTGATCATGCGCTCGAGCATCAACCCTCGCTCACATTCGTTCCGACATTCAAGGCCGAAGGCGCCGGCGTCAGCTTTTATCACCCGAAAAGAAGCCTCAGAGAGATTGAAAAGAAAGCCAGGGCGGCGCTTGAGAATCCACCCTCGCCACTTAAGAGGCCGCGCCGCTATACAATCACTGTGGAATACACTTCACATCTGGATGCGTATGCCTACGGGTTCTATCCCGGCGCAAAACAGATCGATGCGCACACTGTGCAGTTTCAAAGCAAGCATTTCGACGACATCAAGACCTTCCTTGTATTCTGTGTATGAAAAGAGCGGCTTCTCGGCCGCTCTTTTTTTCTATCCGCTAATCGTGAACAGATCCTCAAAACGGTCGAGATATTCGAGAACGCTGTGGGCGTCGCCTCTATACCCTTTGATTGGTCCCGCCCGGAACAAAGCGTTCAGGACGGCCTCCTCGCTCGCTTCAATCACCCCTTGATAAAGCGGTGATATGGCGGCGTCATCGAGGACGTCGAAACGCGCGGCATGCTTGCGGGGGGATGTGTTGGCGGTTGTGAAGGCGATGGCGACATCGCCGCTCCCGTGCGAGACGATGGAGCCACTGCGACCGATGCCGATGATGGAACGCTTGGCGAGATGCTTGAGCTGCCTGGGCTCAAGCGGGGCGTCAGTGGCGATGACGATATTGATCGAGCCATGCTCCGCTTCCTTTTCCGAGGCTCCGTCAAAGATTCTCCGGCCGTTGACCCTGAGGTGCTTCGCGGTATCGCCGTGGAAGTTGGCGTTGACAAGCACACCGACTACATAAGAGGATTCCCCGGTTCGGACTTGCCTCGACGCGGTGCCGATTCCGGCGCTGAAACCGTGCGTGCGCATGCCGGTGCCGGCGCCGACGCTTCCCTCCGCGACATGCGCGTCGGCATGCCGGAGGGCGCTATAGACATTGTCTGTCGAGAGCGGGCGGCGCTGGATATCGTTCAGGTATCCGTCATTGCATTCCAGGACCAGCGGCGATACCGTGGAATGCGTGCGGCCGATCTCGGGATGCTTGTCAATCATGACATCGATAAGGGCGTCGGCCACCTTCGGCGCGTTCAATGTGTTGGTGAGCAGTATGGGCGTCTCGAGGGCGCCCGATACCTCGATCTGGGGAAGTCCGATGCATTTGGTGAAGCCGTTGAACACATCGACCGCCGCGAGGGGGCGCTTCAGAAAAGTCTCACTTGAAGGGATGATGGCGGTGACGCCTGTCTGGATGTCGCCTTCCCTGATGGTATCGTGCCCGACGCGCACGCCAGGGACATCGGTGATGGCATTGGATGCGCCGTTTGCAAGGGTGCCGATATCGATTAGTCGCGGTTTCTTTCGATAGGGATTGTTCACTATGCCGTTTGTGCTTTTTTGTTTCAGGAAGGCATTGCTTCTGAGCGGGGCGGCGAGTGCGAGCTCTGTATAGAGCGTGCGTTTCATGAGTTTCTCAAGCAGGAGGGGCGCCGCGTCCTGATCCGCTTCGAAGACATCGAGCGTATCGCCGGTGAAGATGGCGACACCTCTGAGCGTCTGCGCTTCTAAAGCGATTACGGCGGCGCTTTTTGCAGCGAGGGAATAGCCTTTCTCTTTCAAAAGAGCATACTTTGAATCATCATGCGGCAGTGCGACAATCTGCATAGAACCATCCTTTCCCTTCGTATTATACATGAAAACGTGAGAAATGAAATACGGCCATAGGCACATGATTGACAAATCCTCGGGATATATTTACACTGATTGCATCAGGAATAAGGAGGTCGTCGTGATGCGAAGCGCATCGCATAAAGTCTTTTATCCGCTCTATATAGCACTGCTTGTGGCATTGTTCATCAGAGTCGAGATCCTCGATCACACGCTTTTTCATACCTGGGATACGATCCTGATGCCCCTTCTTGCACTTGCAATGACACTCTATCCCCTGGTGCACCTCGCCTACGCCCATGTCCTCGGCGTCTTTCTCGGCGCGGTCATCACCAGTGTCGGCTTCATCGCCTTCATGCTGAGGACAGAGGTCTTTTCACTAGGCGGTGGCGCACTCCTCATACTTCCCGGCATCGTCTTCATCGGCACGCTTATAGTCCTCGGCATCTTCCGCATCTTCTTCTCGCTTATTGATAGGGATTGAATTTCGAACGCATTTCTATTCTCTTTTTTAGCTGGATTGTTATAATAAAACATAAGGAGGGACTCTTATGAATCTATACGATTTTCAAGTTACCGATATCCACGGCACGGAACGTAACCTGAGCGAATACAAGGACCAGGCCGCGCTCGTTGTCAACACCGCCACAGAATGCGGATTCGCCTATCAGTTCGAAGGTTTCCAGAAGCTCTATGAGCGCTACAAGGACGAAGGCTTCGTCGTCCTGGCGTTCCCGTCCAATGATTTCAAGCAGGAGACCAAACCGAGAGCTGAGATTTTAGAAAAATGCTCGATGCTTTATGATATCTCATTCCCCATATTCGACAAGATCTCCGTCAAGGGTGAAAACATCCATCCGCTCTTCGACTGGCTGACTAAAGAAAAAGGCAGTTTCCCCACGAAAAGCATCAAATGGAACTTCACCAAATTCCTCATCGACAAGCAAGGAAAGGTCGTCAAACGCTTCGGACCGCACCGGAAGCCCGCGGCCATTGAAAAGCACATCAAGGCAGTTCTCTAAGCAGCCCGCAGGGCTGTTTTTTTATGGATAGGGGATAGGCCCATGAAAAAAGCCGGCCGATGTCGAAATCGGCCGGCGTTTCACGTTATTTGTAGTAGACAATGATCGCTTCATCAAGACAACGGAATGTGAAGGCGTTCGTCAGGAAAAGCTCCACATTCTCACCATCGTGGGCGCTATAGCCGACGGCGTAGTCCTGACCGACGGTCAGCTCGAGGTCCTCATGATCATAAGGCATGAGGAGTGCGCCTTCCAGAGCTTTCGAGCGGATGACGCGTCCACCGATGACGTTTTCCACCGCTACGCGGAGGACACCGCCGGGATGGCTTTGGGAGAGTTTCTTGTAGACCTCGTCGCCGACAATGAGGTCGTAGGGCTTCTCGGCGTATGCGTCTTCAATCGCCAATACACCGGAAGCGATGCTTTTCAGGATCTCACCCGGCTTTTCACCAAGCGTCATGGTGGTACCGGCGAGTTGTGTCAGCCCCTTTATGCCGGCCTTCTGATAGCCGTTATAGATGACATCCTCTTCGAAAAGAGCGATTTTTTCCGCTGCGTCCTCCAAAGCATCGAGCTCGACATCCTTCTCACCGTGGAGAATATTGTCGAGTTCCCAGCGGGAGAGGTCGAAGCGGATACGCGATTCAAGGAGCGGTTGAGCGCCGTAGACGCCGGCGCCGATGGCGCCCTTATCGCCTTTTTTGATGATATCGATCCGGCCGGTGGGCACCGTTGTTGTCTCCGGACCGTGCGGACCGTCGACATGCAGGACCCGTCGCGCGGCGAGCTGGGTGGTCAGCACCTCTTCAGCGCGGTCGTCGATCTCGGCCCACGCTTCGCTAGGCACGGGGGCGAGTGTACGTTTCAATAGATCCATAGTATCCTCCTATCCTTTCATCTTTCCGATATTAAGGCCTTTAGAAGGCGATCCGCCCTCTTCATCGTCCCCATGGTCGCCAGTAATGGGGCCGTCCTTGAAGAGAATCTCTTTGAGTTCGTCATCGAATTCAGGAATCTTGCGTCTCAGCCATTCGATACCCATCGCCGCATGCTCGAGTTCCTCGTCGCGATTATGCTTGAGGATGGCGTAGAGCGATTCATCCGATGTCGCACTCATGCGCTGATTGTACCAATCAACCGCTTCAAACTCCTCCATGATGCTCTTGATGATGCGGGTGGTATCACGCGTGTCCTCATCGAGCCATTCTGCCGGCTCATGATATTGTTCTGCCATGCAATCCCTCCTTAATAAGTATACTTCTATCATAGCATCAAAAGACATATCGGGCAAAAGTTTTCCCTTGTAGAAAGCCACTCAGCGAGAATACACCTACATTTTAAAAAACTACGACATATCCGCGCTGTTCAATAAAGCAATACTTGTTTATAATAATTTGCTTACTCATGAAACCGTCAGTTCTATAGGGGAGGAACTACAAATGACAATACTCTGGATGCTCGTGGCGGCGCTTATTTTTGTATTGTTCGCCTTCGCCCTTCAATGGGAGAAACGTCGTTCTAGAAAAGAGAAAGTGCATCGGAAACCTCCGTTCGCACTGTTCATCACAGGCATGCTTGTAATCATATTCATCGGAAGCTTCTTCTTCCATTTCACAATGATCGATGGTGACCTCTACCGGAAAGTCGGCACGGTCGATGAGTACGAAATATATACGCAAGGCACCAGTATGGACCTTCCCTTCAATCCGGAGCAATGTGTGTTTATGAATGATGAACAAAAAATGACACTTCCCGAAGCTATTATTACCATAGAGCTTCCACTGAATGAAATCCAGCATACACTTGAGCGTCCTCACAACGCATTAAGGAGTCTCCTCGAGTTCATCGAGGAGACAAGGGATGAGATGAAGACGAAGGCCGGATTCTAAAAAGCGCGCAGTCAGCGCGCTTTTTTATAGAATGAGCCATGTAACCGTCATTTCAGCGAGGAGATAAAAGATCATGTTGATGCCCACGCCGCCGATGAAGCCAGTGAGAAGACGCATGATGTTGTGGCTTTCATAAGGCGTCAGACGCTGAATGACCCCATCAATGATCATAGGTGCAAGCAATGCGAGCACGAAAAGAAACGAGGCGGGCAGGAAAAAGACAATGACGAAGCCGGAGAAAAAACCGATAATCTGCCCGGTGCACCGTGCACAGACAACCATCGGCCGGCCCTTATAGTAAAGACAGCGGGAAGGCATCTGATGGCACCCCATGATCATGGGGAGGTAGCGTCGGATTTGTTTTCTCATGCAGCCACACCGAATATAATCCCGAAGACCACTATGATGATGAAATAGACAATGAACAGCAATATGGGGATCCCGAAGCTGACGATGACGTTGATCAAGGCCCCCATCCCTGCATATTTCGAATCTTCCGGCCTTTCCTCCCGCCACACGAGATAGAGGACAAGACCCGCCACAGGGACGCAGAAACCGATGATCCCGTATCCGATGTTCCCTTCATCCCTGCGTCTTTCCGGAGTGGTCCGCGGCGTTCTCTGGTTGTTCTGATCATTCGATTGTTCACAGTCCTCCATGCATGATCACCTCATTGTGATAAAAAAAAGCCGCGCCACCGGCGCAGCAGATGTGTTCTTTCCTGTCCAAACTCAGGATGCACCAGCAGCGATCGCTACAAAGATAATGATGTAGACAATCCAGAAGACTATATAGGCACCGACTGCGATCAAAGCGCCTACACCTGCATATTTCGCATCCTTGGGACGGTCCTTGTTCCAGACGAGAAATAGAATCAGACCGACGATGGGAATACAGAAGCCCAACACACCCCACGCCTTGTTCTGTGTGTCCTGAGGATACTGCTGCGTCTGTTGAGACTGTTGCGGTTGTTGTGGTTGTTGTTCTTCGGACATAATCTTCCTCCTCTTTTTTTAACGGTAGTTGAAACGGCGAACCAATGACCGATGATAATTCAATTGTAAGGGAGCAAAGGGGGGTCTGTCAAGCATATACGACGGAATCGAGTTTTTTTAAAGCATCATAAAGGGCTCCTTGTTTCAGTGATTACCGTCGTTTCTTGAGGAGAAGTCCCTTGTGCCTAAGGTGGATATCGCCATCACGCTTTTCAAGAAACACCGTGCCCAATGCGTCGCGACCATGACCTTGCACGACAGCTTCTGAATCGTTAAGGACCTTGAGATGGTGTTTGTATTTCCGGTTTAAAAGTTTCAAGGAAAGAACAAGGTCGCCGTCTTTTCTTTTCACTCTTGCCTTTTCGCAGAGTTTTCTCAGGACAGGGTTTTCATTGACGACTTCGTAATCACCCAGCGCTGCTTCCCATGCGTCGGGGCACTCGCTCGCTTCAAAAGGTGCGGCGAAGGGCACGACGTCATGACGATAATCCAGTCTTTGCTCCAGGAAAAGCACTTCCTCCCCGGCAATCGTTGCGGATTTGAAACGAAGGCGCTTGATGGTGTCTTTAAAGAACGGAAGACGTGAAAGGCCGCGCGGGGCTGCTTGATAATACCCGTCGCGCTGTAGTTTTAGTGCGAAGGGGAGAGGGCCGTACTTAAGACGCGGCTCTCCCTTCTTCACTGTCCCCGGCAGCTTCATCGACGGGGTGACGTAGTCTTTGCCGATTGAATGGTCCACAGCTTCTTCGGCATCCCCGATCTTCGGAGGGGTCTCCGGAAGCTCAATCCCTATTGCCCGGAAGGCCTCGATGGCGAGCGCATTGCTTATCCTGTAGGCGGCTTGCGCGCCGCGTTCTGAATTGGTGAGCACCGTGATGCCAAACCCGTGCTCAAGGGAGAAATCAAAAAGACTGTGGTGATAGATCGTCGCGCCGCCGTGTCCGATGAAGGGTCCGGCGTCCTGATGATAGTATGGCGCCTTTCGGTGCATGAGGCCGAGACCCACTTTCATGCCTTCAGGAAGTGTCCACGCCGCCTTCGGCGGCGTGAGCATCTCCTGCATCGTATCCTCCTCAAGCAGCGACTGCTTTTCATGATTCAAGAAGAACTTCAGCAGGGCGAGCATGTCCTCAAGCGAGGCATAGGTGCTGCTGCCGGCGCTGATCAGATTGGAGAGAAGGTCCTTGCAGGCCTTTTTCTTCTTATCGAACCCCCACGAGAGAGGGCCCTCGGAAGCTGCCAGGTCAGCGTCATCGTCTATGATCTCGACGGAAAGCCCGAGCGGTCTCAGAACATGCTTTGCGAGATAGTCGGTATAGGGCATTCCCGATACATGCTCTATAATCAGCCCCAGCAGTCCGTAGCCTATGTTCGAATAAGCGAACATTGTCTCGGGCAAGGCAGTGAGATATTCGTCCTTGAGAACCTCCAGACACGCCTTTAAGGAAAGCGCAGGATTGGTGATGAGGTCCCAGTCATCGCTCGGGATGCCGCTCACATGCATGAGAAGATGACGGACGGTTATGGGACGTGCTTCAAACCGTCGCTTGATGCTGAAGTCGGGAAGATATTCATGGATGTCTGCATCGAGAGAGAGTTTCCCGCCATCCTTGAGTGTGAGTACAGCGAGCGCAGTCAGGATCTTGGTGTTCGAACCGATCATCATCTTATGCGACGGCGTGTTCTTTGTGCCGGTGTCATCAACAACCCCGTATGTGTTGATGTAGAGCGGTCCGTCTTTTCCCATGAGCCCGACTGAAGCGCCCTGGACCTTGTGCTTTTTACAGATCTTTCCGATCCTTTCATCGAGTCTTTTGCGTGCGTCCTGATTCAAGGATAATCCTTGTTCCGACATGCAGCATCACCTCGTATACAAAGTTAGTTCGATTATAGCACGGCTTGCGTCGCTTGTCACAAGCGTTCAAAAAATAAGCCGCTAGAAGCGGCTCAACGTTTATGAGCGATTGCCCCTACGGGGCATTCACGGACGCAGTCATGACAGGTGAGACACTCTTTCTTGTGAATATGGTGGGCAAAATCACATTCACTGATGGAATTTGATGGACACACATCCCTGCATTTTCCGCAGTTGATGCATTCCATGCCGTCGATATGCACCTTGTATGCACTCTTTCTCGAAACGAGGTTGAAGAGCGTCCCGTATGGACAAAGGTGCCGATGGAAGAGATGTTCGGGAAAGAATACCGTCAGTAAAACGCCGATGGCCAGCAAAGAGGGCAGGACGGGGAGTTCGACGTCTGAAGCCATCACGAATACGAAGAGACCGGCAAAGAGGGCGAGCACAACGTAACGCGTGCGCTCGCGCTTCAATATCTTGGGAATCCCGAATCCCCTGAAACCTGTCTTCTCCTTGACTTTTGTCACAGTCCGCATCAACGTGTTTATCGGGCATATCCAACCGCAGTAGAATCTGGAGAACACCAATGATAACAATAGCCCTGCAAGGAAGACACCCACCCACACCTGGATGATGTCTTGGATGATGAGCACGATGAACAGTGCTAGAAAGACGACCTGTATGAATATCTGGAGGAATCTATGCATGGAACCACCTCTTTTTTACATAGTACATGCATTTTCATGCAAAAAGCGTTACCATAGTAACGAAAGGAGGATTTCCATGCATTCAGAGACAATCGCGACGCTACTTTCAAATACACCGCCCTTTCATGCGCTCGATGATGCATCCATCCGTACGCTCAGCAAGAAAGAGACAAAACGTTATGACAAAAAGGAGCCCCTCTATCTTCCTTCCTCTCCGTGTGACTATCTCGATGTCGTGCTCGAAGGCAGCGTCGCCATCCGCTATATCGAGAAGAGCGGTGAATCCATACTCATCGAGGCCTTCGAATCGCCCACGCTCTTGAGCGCCAACTGCCTCTTTTCAAGAAAAGCAACCCATGACATGCTTGTCGAGACACTCAGTGAAACCATTGTCCTGCACATTCCCAAGGAGACGTTGCTTCGTCATATGCAGTCGCACACCGAATTCCTCCAGGAGATGATGCGTTTCATCTCCGAGAGGACCGGATATCTCACCCGGACCATTGCACGTCTCACAGCGAAGACGATCCGCGAGCGTATCCTCGGATTCTTGGCCGAACGGTATGAAAAAGAAAAACAACGTACCATCTCGCTCCCCATAAGTAAGACCGCCCTAGCTGAACAGCTGCACACCCACCGCTCCTCGCTCACCAGGGAGTTGATGAAAATGCGGGATGAAGGCCTCCTTGAGTTTACCAGGGATGCCATCACGTTAAAGGAAAGAGGTCTGCAGGCCCTCCGGCATGCCGGTCATTAAAAAAAGCCTCCCGAAGGAGGCTCATGCGGCGCCGATATAGGCGATGTCCTCGCCACTCAGGGAGAAATCGAACACATCGATGTTCTCCGACATGCGTGAAGGCGTCGCGCTTTTCGGCAGCGGAATGAATCCATGTTCAATGCACCAGCGCAGGGCGATCTGGGCCGGTGTCTTTGAATGTCGTTCGGCAAGGCGTCTGAGCCGCTGATCATCGAGGGCCCCTCCCTTCGCGAGCGGCGAATAGGCTTCGATGGCGATATTATCCTTCCTGCAGGCCTCGATGGTGGCGCGGGGGATGTGCCCCGGATGGAGCTGGATCTGATTGACCATCACATCGGTCCGCACATGCCGTTTGAAGATTTCAAGATGATCGGGGTCGAAATTGGAGACACCGATTGCGCGGACATACCCTTCTTCATAAAGGTCCTCCATGGCACGCCAGGATTCCAGGTCTTCCTGAAGAGACGCCTCATCAGAAGCGTCCCGCACTGGTGCGGGGGCATGGATGAGATAGAGGTCGATATAGGAGAGGTTCAAACGGTCGAGCGATGCGAAGAATTCCCTTCGCGTCGCGTCATAGCCCTTGACGCCGAGAGGAAGTTTCGTGGTAAGGAATATGTCCTCCCTTGGGAGAGACGCATCGGCGATGGCACGTCCGATGCCTTTTTCATTGGCATATAGCTCGGCGGTGTCGATAAGGCGGTAGCCCCTTTTCAGTGCCTCGGAAACAGCTTCATACACTTCATCACCTTCCGGAATCAGCCATGTGCCGAATCCGATGGTGGGAATCGTGACGCCGTTCTTCAATGTGCGATGCATATAATCACCCTTTCATTCAGTATCGAAGAGGATGTCGTAATCATGGGTCAAGAGATCGACGAAAAGCACGCGGTTGATCAGGGCGTGCTTCATGCCGGCGAGGAACTTGAGCGCCTCGACGACCATGAGGTTCCCGATGACGGCCGGCGCGAACGTCGGGCACTTGAGAGTCTCCTCGACGCCCTTTTCATTGTCACCATAAAGCGCGGAGATGAGTTTCTCTCCGGGCGTGATGATGCCGAGCTGCCCGTACCAGCCGCCGATGCCGCCATGAAGGACTGGTTTTTCAAATTCCGCGCCGAGGCGTTCGATATCGAGTTTTGTGGCCACATGGTCGGTCGCGTCGATGATGAGGTCGGCGTTTTGAACCGGTGCATCATCGAGGGATGCTAAATCGCCGTCATGCACTTCAATGGAGACATCGGGATAAATCTCCTTCATCGCCTGCCTTAAAACATCCGCTTTCTTCTCCCCGACGTTTCCCGGGGTCGAGAAGAGCTGGCGGTTCAGATTGGAGGTCTCGAACCTGTCATAGTCGACGAGCGTGAAACGCTCGACACCGAGCCTCACAAGGCCGTTCGCGATATAGCCGCCCAGACCTCCGAGGCCGACGAGAAGGATCCGCGCATGCTTAATCCGCTCGAACTGTTCCTCATTCAGGATTCCGAGGCTGTCCTTGAACCGTTCCATTCTACCCACCTCCTGCCGGCGGCAGGATATGGATGGTGCTGTCCGGTTCGACCTCGACATCCATGGCCTGTCTGCCGAGAGCCTGTTTTTCGAGGAGCACAGTCAGTGCCTTCTGCCTCGAGATGCCGATCCGCTCTACGATGTCGCCGACCGTGAGGCCCGGTTCATGTTGGACTTCGACCGTGCGGCCGTAGAGGTCCTTCAGATAGGAATAGAAGATCACCTTGACCATAGGAACACCTCGCTTTGTGCGCTAATTCTAGCACGAATGCCGGTGAGCGTCCAGACAATTCCATCTCAGAGAATAAAGACATCGATCATATGCGCGATGGTGCCCGAGAGTATGACGAAGGGAAACGTGACGCTCAAGCGTATGAGGGAGAAGCGAAAACCGAGGAAGCCACTCTCGAAGGGTATGCGGTGAAACCCCATCATGCTCCAGCCGCCGATGAGCGAAACCACGGTGCCGAGGCCGCCGCCGGCCACATAGATCGATGCGATGATGGGAAATGCGGCATAAGGCCCGATCACCATGAACATGCCGCCGATAGTGCCGATGAAGATGCCGCGCATCCCGGCCTCTTCTGAAAGCCAGTCCCTGACGAACGCTTCCGGGATGAGCACTTCGACGAACCCCGCGAGCAGAAAGGCGATGAGCACAATGGGCAGCATCTTCAAAAGAAAGCGCATGCCGTCTTCGCTCGCTCGCCAGTGCCTGCCGTCCTCTTTTCGCGCATTGAAGATGAACACGCCGATTCCTACGGCGGCGAACACAAGCGTCGGCAACAACATCACGCATCACCCCCGCCGATGAACCCCTTGAAGAATTCGACCGTGTCCTTTCTGCCAAAGACCACACGATAGATGAACGCCATGAAAATCGGCATCGGAAGCGTGATGAGATTCCTGATGAGGGCGATATGCGGGAATATGAGCGACACTTCCATGGGCAGCCGCGTCACATCGTAGGTCTGCTTGCCCGCTAGAAAAGTAAAATAGAGATAGACAGGCATCCGTTTGTCGCTGAGGCGGGCGAGGAAGGGATAATACGTATAGGGAGGGCCCGGAAACGCCCCACCTAACAGCGCGACGATGACAACGGCACGGAAGCCGTCGTGCTTATCAAGCATGGCATTCATCTTCTCGGCATTGATCGCTTCCTCCATCTGTCCGACGACAAAGAACGCGACGAGGATGAGCGGCGTCGTCTCAAGCAACGTCCAAAGCGCCGTCGAGATGCCTTCAAGGAAAAGGGACGCGCCGCCGGCATAGACACTCAGGAATGCGAATATGACTGTGAGAATCGACAGTACGTACAAGGGTCCTCTCATGCGCGGTCTCCTCTTCTTTTTCTCATACGCATTGTAGCACATAAAGCCTCAAACTGCACCTGGCATGGAATAAAACAGTATTGACACGAACTATCAAATTGCTTTAAAAACTTGTGAGCGCGCCTTATCCGTGCTATATTGGTAAGTGTTGCGAATGAAACCGCTATCAAAAACCTTCCACAAGAAAGGAGGAAGGGTCCGGCATCGCCGGATCCGATCCACATGGAATCTTCCAAAATGCACATGGAACTTGAAGCCCAGTACGGTGCGCGGAACTACAAACCCATCCCGATCGTCATCAGCGAAGCTGAAGGGGTGTGGGTCTGGGACCCCGAAGGCAGGAAATACCTCGACTGTCTCTCTTCTTATTCCGCCATCAATCAGGGACACCGTCATCCCAAGATCATGCAAGCACTTGAAGAACAAAGCAAGAAACTCACGCTCACCTCACGCGCTTTCTACAACAACCGTCTCGGCAAGTACTTGAAAAAACTCTGCGAGGTGTCCGGCTTCGAAGTCGCCCTGCCGATGAACACCGGCGCCGAAGCCGTTGAAACGGGCATCAAAATCGTCCGTCGCTGGGGCTACAGAGTGAAAGGCGTCGAGAAGGACAAGGCCGAGATCATCGTCTGCCACAACAACTTCCACGGCCGGACGACGACCATCGCCGGCCTCTCGACCGATGAGACGGCCAGCGCGGACTACGGTCCCTTCCCGCCCGGATTCAAAAAAATCCCCTTCGATGACACTGAAGCGCTTGAAGAGGCCATTACCGAAAACACCGTCGCATTCCTTGTCGAACCGATCCAGGGCGAAGCCGGTGTCATCATCCCGAGCGAAGGCTATCTTAAGCGGGCGAAGGAAATCTGTGAAAAGCACAATGTGCTGCTCATGACCGATGAGATCCAGACCGGATTCTGCCGCACGGGCAAGATGTTCTGTTTCGAGCACGACGGCATCAAGCCTGATGTACTGCTTGTTGGCAAGGCCCTCGGCGGCGGCGTCATCCCTGTCTCCGCGGCGATCACGCGCAAAGATGTCATGGATGTCATCACCCCGGGCTCACACGGCTCCACTTTCGGCGGCAACCCTCTAGGCTGCGCCGTGGCGGAGGCCGCGATGGACGTGCACATCGAAGAGAGACTCGACGAGAGAAGCGCAGAACTCGGTGACTACATGCTCAAGCACATCAGGGCCATCGACTCGCCCGTCTTCAAGGAAGTAAGGGGCAAGGGACTCTTCATCGCCATCGAAGTGAAAGAGGAATACGGCAAGGCGCGCCCCTTCACCGAGCGCCTAAAGGACAAGGGGCTCCTCGCCAAGGAGACCCATGAACAGACCATCCGTCTCGCACCGCCCCTCATCATCAAGAAGGAGGAGGTCGACTGGATTCTGAAAATACTCAGAGAGACCTTCCTCGATGAACTCAAGTGATAAAAAAAGGATTCCCGCGGGAATCCTTTTTTATCGCACATTGCCGAGATGAACAGTGGTGAACCCTTGATTAAGCGCCATGCGCCTGAGGCGCTTAAGCGTCTCGATGGGCGTGGAGGGCGTATCCTTCATCCTGAACGCGGGGAAGAAACGGCTGATGTGCCAGGGGACATCCCCACCGACAGCGTCATATAACGTCTCTACCATTGCTTCAAGATGCTCGGGGCTGTCATTGACGCCGGGAATCACCAGCGTCGTGACCTCGAGATGCACACCGGCTTCCTTCATGCGTCGTATAGTCTCTAACACGCTTTGCGCGTGTGCGCCGCACCATTTTTTGGAAATGTTCTCGAAGACTGCCTTCAGATCGACATTCGCCGCATCGAGATAGGGAAGGATTGTCTCGAGCGCCGCTTCGCTCATATAGCCGTTCGTGACCCAGACGTTTTTTATGCCTGCTTCATGCGCAAGCTGCATCGTCTCATAGGCGTATTCTATGAAGACCGTAGGCTCGGAATAGGTATAGGCAATGGACTGGCATGCATGCCGGCGGGCGTTTTCGACATGCGTCTTGGGCGGCACATCGACTTCACGCACGCGGCGCGCCTTCTCAGCTCGAGCCACTTCATAGTTCTGACACCAGGGACAGCGGAAATTGCAGCCGAGGGCGGCGAAGGAATAGTTGCGCGTGCGCGGGAGGAAATGAAAGAGCGGTTTCTTTTCAATGGGGTCGATGCCGGCGGAGACGGCTTTCGGATAATTGAGGGCATAAAGGACGCCCTTCTTGTTCTCGCGGACACCGCATATGCCGCGGCTGTTCTTCTTGATCACGCAGTGATGGCAACATACATGGCATTGGACGCGGTCGCCTTCGAGACGTTCATAGAGCATCGCTTCTTTCACCGCGCATCCCTCCTCATAGTTTCATATCTATTATATCATGTCCGGGCGGATTTAAAAAAAGCCCGGACAAAGCGTCCGGGCTCAAAGTGTCATTCAACGATTTCGAACTGATCAGGTGTGCCGGGAAGAAGCTGAGGCTCATTGTACCAGCCCACGGTAAGTCCGGTGATATTGATGACATCGTCTTCTTCAAGTTCGGTGATGGCGTCATCAAGGTCGTCGCAGCCGATACGGCTGTCATAGAAGATGTCGATCACCTTGTCATCGGCTTCACGACGCAATTCAATAGTGCCCCAAGGGTCGAATTCATCCGGCATCTCCTCGATGACCATGTCGTTCATCTCAACGTACTTGCCTTGATGCTCGAGCATAGCGTCAGGGTCCTCGATATCGACATCGTCGAGATTGGTAATCGGCGGAAGCTCTACGCCGGTCTCGGTGATCTCGAACCAGTCGATGAAACCGATCTGACGGAGGCCGTGGAATTCATCCCGCTCGCCGACGATCTCGATTCTATCGCCGATATTCAGATCGGGAACGATTTCTTCTTCAAAGTCATATACGCCAATGGCGGCGGTGTCGTCCTGGATGTAGAACGTGTTGTTGCTGGTGATGTTGGTGACAATGCCTTCAACGCCGACGGGTTCGCCGACTTCGACATCCAAGGCGCCGGCGATGTCGTCCTGGATGTCATCGGGGTCGATGATTTCATCGACGCGGACCTCGAAATCCTCAGTGGCGGAGGCTTCACCCTTGGTGATTGTCGCGGTGAGTCCTACCCATTCGTAGCCATCCCCCGGTTCAACGGGCGTCACCGCAAGACGGACTTCCCCGTCCTCTTCATCGTCAGTGACTGCGATACGGTCGGGGTTGTCGGACTCCCAGCTGACCGTGGTGTCGTAGGGACCGTCGACAGCCACCCAGAAATCCATGAGCACTTCGTCCATGTCCGGCAGGCTCAACTCATCTGCCGCTGCCTGAACATCTTCTTCGTCGGGATCTTCTTCCACTTCCTCTTCACCATTGCAGGCCACCATGGTGAGAGAACCTAGCAGAAGCAACATCAATGCGAATACCTTTTTCATAAGTCTCCTCCTTATTTATTTGCAATTTTACAAATGACGTGTCCAAGTGATTCTCCATTCTGCAACTCGAGCGTATGATGCCTCAGGAGCTTTCCTTTAATCCTCCTGCATAAAGCCGAAAGGTTGAGTGAGGACTTCCGCATGCTTGCGCATGCCTTCTTCATAGACGATTTCCGCGCGCACGTAATTACCTTCGAATTCCGCATATTCGAAGACCTCGCCACGCGCGACGACCCGACTGCGGCCGGTCTCTTCGCTCACGCCGCTCTTCCAGCGGATCTCATCATAATCGCCGTCGACGACAATCTCGATGCTGCGGTCGTCCTCATCAACGATAATCTCATCGATCTGCGGGGGCGACGCTTCATTGTTTCTTGTATAGGCCGCATAGAAGGCACCGTCGACCATGGTCTGTCTGAATTCGTCCTCGTCCATGGTATCCTCCATCAGATGGAAGCTCATCGACCAGTGGACTTCACTCAGGTCACCGCCGTGATAATCGTCATTGGCGAACGCCCAGATGGGACGGTTCGGCATCGCATCCTGAAGCAGCCTGTCCCAGAGGTGGCGGTCATCGGGATAGCGGTCCTGCGTATTGAACACCTCAATGCCGGCGAGTTCATCGATGGCATATTCATCATAGAAGTCGAGATACCACTGCGGAGAATACTCGTCTTCGGGGTCATAATCCTCATCGAGCTCCCAGTAGCGTCCCGGATGCGCTAAGAACATGAGCGCGTCCTCATCTTCAGCAAGGATGTTGTCCATGGCTTCGCGTTCAGTGTCATAGTATACATCCTGTGTACAGTAGGTGGTGAACAAGCCGTTGAAATGATGTTCACGGCTGTATTCATTGCCGGGGATGGCGATCATGCCCAGCTCTTCCGGGTCACGGTCCTCATACCTATCATCAAGCTCGGAGAACCGCCATTCATTGTAGGTGACCAGGTCATGGTCGGTGATCGCCAGAGCGCCATACCCCATCTCCTCATAAAGGTCGACCGCTTCATGAGGATAGGCGTCACCATGTCCATCGTCGTAATCAGTGTGCGTGTGCAGATTGGCGAGCACCTGTTCGTGCGCCTCCCAGTCCACGCCTTCATAGGGGTTGACTTCAAGATATGTGTCCCCCGCTTCGCCGCAGGCGGCGACTGTCATACCGCCGATTAACAATAATGCCATTAAAAACAGTTTTTTCATCGACTCACTCCCTAAATAAGTTTGCACAACAATCTTTGTAATATATTATAACGCATCTTTAAAATAAAATGAATAGGGAAAAACGCACTTATGCCATTTTGTACGTGTCATGGCATGTAAGATACTTATGCAAGGATGATATGAAAAAAGACGAGCGGATTATTCGCTCGCCCTTGAACCGTACAAATCATCCTTATGATTGCGCGTAGTGAAGAAGAACGTCAGCACCACCGCGAGGGCCAGTCCGGCGACGAACAGCCAGCTCATCTGGTAGTTCCCGCTCACATCGGCGATGCGTCCTACAATAGGTGGCGTGATGACCATCGCCAGACGTGCGAAGAGCAGCGCTACGCCTGTGGCGGTACCGAGAAGCTTGCTGTCGACCGTGTCCGCGACGCTCGTGAAAAGGAGTCCGATGATGGCGAACCCCATCATGCCGAACAAGAAGGAGAAAGTCAGCAGGATGGCTGTGTGGGGCTGGGTAGGGAAGAGAATGAACGCCATGATCAAAAACATGCCGGTGATCACAAGCCCCTGAAGCATGATGCCTAAACGGCGGTTGCTGCCGAGGAACTTGTCGTTGATGAACCCGACGCCGGGATTGCCGATGATGCCGCCAAAGATGAACAGACTGAGCGCAATGCCGGCAAGCGAAGGACTGAAGCCCATATCACCCGTCAGAAAGAGTGTATAATGTATGGTCATATTGCCAAGGGTCGTCCCCATCAAGAGACCGATGAACGTCGTCATGATTGCCGCTCGATTCCTGATAAGACGCAGCATGTCCTCTTTGAACGATGTCGTCTCATCCTCCTCTTCGTTATCATCACCGTTCGTGTCGACCGTGAAGAAACGCCAGAGAATCGCCGTCATTACGAAGGCGATCGCCGAAGCAACCAGAAGGGCCGGCCGCCAGCCGAACGTCTCGCCGAGCGACGGCAGGATGCTCGCGCCGACGATGCCCCCGACACCGCCGCCGGCATGGACAAGGCCGTTGGAGACGGCGCGCTTCGAAGGGTCGACGAGATAGACGATCGCCTTATTGACTGAAGGCGTGACGATCGTGAACCCCACGCCTGTGACGAGCGCGAGGATGAGCAGCACGAAAAACGCGGGCGAGAGGGCATGCAGCACCATCAGAACGCCAATCGTGAAAGCGCCGAACAAAAGGCCCGCGCGGGAGCCGAGCTTGTCGACGATGCGTCCGCTGAAGATTGCGAGAATCACGCCCGATGTATAGAAGAACGTCGAATAAAGACCGGCCTGCGCGCCGCTGATGCCGAACTCTTCCTCGACAAGCGGCAGCATCGCCTTGAACCCCTGGATGCTGGTGAACACGGCGATATAGGAGGTCGATATCAAAAGTAATGTGGGAAGCGTCTTGACGCCTTTTCTGACTGTGGTAGTCATGATGAAAACCTCCAAGAAACGTGTGTGCACAAAAAACGAGGCAAACAGCGCACCGTGATAACGGTGGGGCTTGTCTGCCATCATAACCTTTCATATATTAACATATTTTCAATTGAAAGGAAATGAAAGAACGTTTCATATTATAAAGAAACCATGCTTGCACCGTTCATATGCCGCTTCGCTTCCAGGGTCCAACCAGGTGAGACCGGATTGTTGCGCCAGTTCATAGACCCGTATGAACTCAGCGCATGTGATGCTCCGGTCTATCCGCTCATCCACATCGCCCGCCGGATGATACTGCGCCATGAGATTGATGTAGGTGTTCGGGGCCGTATCTTTCACAAAGCGGACGAACGCCTCGCTGCCGGCCACATCGTCGGGCATGACGAGATGCCTCAGGATGAGCCCTTTCTCGGCGATGCCTTCCCTGTCCAGCCGGAGGTCTCCGACCTGATCATGCATCACTCGGAGAGCGCGTCTGACGACTTCGCCATAATCCGATGCTTCGGTGAGAGTATAACGCCGGGACTCGGCAGGGTCCATGAACTTGACGTCGCAGAGATAGATATCGACGACATCCTCCAAAAGCGCGAGCGTGCGTTCCGATTCATACCCTCCCGTATTATAACAAAGCGGTATTGAGAGACCGTTCCTTCTTGCATGCAAAAGGGCGCTCAGGATATTCGGCACGACATGCGTCGGCGTGATGAGGTTGATGTTGTGGACGCCTCTTTCCTGAAGCGCGAGCATGATATCAGCGAGCGTTTCGTCGCTCATCTCCCTGCCGAGGCCTTCATGGGCGATGTCGTAGTTCTGACAGAACGTGCAGCGCAGATTGCAGCGTGAGAAGAAGATCGCACCTGAACCACACCGGCCGACAAGCGGCGCCTCCTCGCCCGGATGCGGGTGGAACGAGGCCACTTTCACGCGGGCGTCCGCTCTGCAGAGTCCTCTCTCCCCATCAAGCCGACGCACGCGGCATCCATGAGGACAGAGCGTGCATGGCGACATCATGCGCTGCGCCTTTTTCAAACGGCGTCTGAGTTCATCCTCCCCGAGGGAGAGGTATGAAGGCCTGCGTCCCTGCATAAAAACCCTCCAGCGCTACTCGCAGTAGTTGCTCAACGTCACATCCAGGGTGAACGCATGGCGCTCTTCCATGCGCTCATATAACGTCCTCAGCATCGCAAAGACTTCCGCCGGGTCTCCTTTGACAACGGTGGAGAGCGGTCCGGTGGAGAGCTTCAGATCGAAGGAGGCGATGATCTCGATCGCTTCATCGACAGCGGCGTCCACATCACGGACGCCGAAGGGGTGGAAGCGGACCTCGCAGGTCATCCTCGCTTGCGAAAATGCGCCCATAGGAACCCACCTTCCTTATCCGTCTCGGAGAGGGAGGCCTCCCTCTCATGTGTGAGATTTTCCTCCTCCGTCTTTGGATGCGTGAAGAGGCAGTGGGTGAGCAGCTCGAGATTCCCGGGGTCGAGCGCCTTTAACTCATCGGCGTTCTTGAAGCCCGCATGGGCGAACACCGTGTCCTTGAACGCATCGGACATATAGAGCGCACCCCAGTCGCTATCTTTGTTGATAGTGCCGATGATGATCATGCCGTCTTCTTTCACGACACGCTTCATCTCCTGATAGGCATTGGTGGGAGAGGAGAGGAATTCGAGAGTGGCCATGGAGATCACGGCGTCGAACGCTTCATCGTCGAAATCGAGCGCATGCGCATCCATCACTTCGAAAGTGATGTCCTGACCTTCGCGCGCCGCCTTTTCGATAGCGACCTCGATCATCTCGGGGGAGATGTCGATTGCGGTGACAGAGGCACCCCTTTTTGCGAGTTCGAGCGTGAGTGTGCCCGTTCCGGCGCCTATCTCGAGAATGCGCATCCCCTTCCTGACTGTGAAATTCTCAAAAAGGCCCTGTTTCTCCACTTCATCGACGAACTCTCCGATAGGTGTCTTGAAAAAAGCATCGTAGTGCGAAGCTTCCTTGTCGAAAAGCGGCATGGAATCCTCCTGACTTATTGCGACGGCGTTCCGTCTTTTTTGAAAGCTCTCATGAGCGATCACCCAACGCCCGCAGGCGCATCCATATGGTCTTGAAACTTATGAACCTTCAGAATGAAGATTACCGTGTCTTTGCGGTTTTGTCCGGAGTGTGCACATATAGGAACGCACGGACCTCCTTCGTCCCATCAGATGTATTGACATCGAGAGCCTTTTCACTTTCGCGGGTGAATCCATAGGCCTCATAGAAGCCGTAATTGCAGTCCGTGTCGCTGAAAAGATAGACTCGGGCGCTTTTAAGGCGTGCGAAGAATCGGTCCATGAGCGCCCGGCCGATGCCGTGTCCCTGATAATCGGGGTCGACGGCGAATAGGACGACTTCGCTCATCGCCTTGAGCGATGCCTCCTTTTTCATTGCTCGATAGGCCTTGTCGATCTTCAAAATTTCATAGAAGATCTGCCTCGAGTGCCTGCGCAGCAACAGCATCACAACGTGATACTGTGTCAGAAGGCCGTAGAAAAGATACTTGAAAGGATTGCCCACCCTGCGCGTGCGGCCGAGCAGGACACCCACCAGACGGTCGCCGTCGTAGACGGCCTCCGAGTCATCCGCAAACATCGCGCAATAGTAGGCGTCAAGGATGCTGAAGCGTTTCCTCACACGCGCTTCATCGGTATAGGCATCAAGCGGCCACACCTTGGAAAGTACCTCGATGAGCGCCGGAATGTCTTTGCGAGTGAATGGTGTGAACGTAAGATTCTCCATGGCTCACTTGTACTTGAAGGTGAAGTTCGGATTCGCCGTCGCCGCTTCATGAAGGAGCACGTCGAAGCGCTTCGCATAATCGCCGAGCGTCTCGATCATGGCCTCTTTGTTCTCGATGATGAGCCGGACCGGCTCATCGGCGAGGAGGAGCGCGTTCTCGAGCGCCTTGAGGTCATTTCCCTTGTAGTCGAGTTCGACGAGGACGCGCCGCATGTACTCATGAAACGCCTCTACAGAATCAAAGGCCCCGCCATCAACTTTAATCTTTTTCTTTTTTGCCATTATTCCACCTCTTCTTCCAAGCTTTTTCCATTATAACATACCACTCTCATCCTGCTCATAACGATATCCCGAATGAAAAAAGGCGGCATGGAAAAACCGCCCTTCTTCAACCGAGATATTTGTTCAGGATGCCGATGATCTCTTCCGTCTTCTCTTCCTGGGTGCCGTCCTTGAACGAATCGCGGACGCAGGTCTCGATGTGGCGCTTCAAAATGATGAGGTTCGCCTTCTTGAGAAGCGACGTCGTCGCCATGACCTGATTGGCGATATCGACGCAGTAGCGGTCGTTCTCAGCCATATCGACGACGGAATCGATCTGGCCCTTCGCGGTCTTAAGTAGATTCAAGGCGTCCTTGTCTGCCATGGGGCACCTCCTCTATATCAGCGCGTCTCAATCTCAGGGAGTTATAGACGACATTCAAGGAAGAAAGCGACATCGCCGCCGCACCGATCATCGGATGCAGAAGCCCGAGCATGGCGAAGGGGATGGCGATGGCGTTATACACCCACGCCCAGAAATAGTTCTCCTTGATCTTGCGGAAGATGCGCTTCGATAAAGTGATTGACGCAGCGACGAGGGCGATCTCGTCGCGGATGAGCGTCACATCGGCCGCCTCGATCGCGACATCGGTACCGCTGCCGAGGGCGATGCCGACATCCGCCTGCTTGAGTGCGGGGGCGTCGTTGATGCCATCACCCACCATGGCCACGAGGCCATGGGCCTTTTGCAGACGCTTGATCTCATCGACCTTGCCGTCGGGCAGCACGGCGGCGACCACGTGGGAGAGGCCGGCCTTTCTAGCGATCGCACGGGCGGTCGTCTCATTGTCGCCGGTGATCATCGCGGTCTTGATGCCCATTGTTTCCATGGTGCTTATGACACGCGAGGCATGGGGCTTTAAGACATCGGAGACAGCGATGATGCCCAGCACTTCTTCACCCGAAGCGATGATCATCGTCGTCTTCGCATCGTCCTCATACGCTTTCAGTGCATCCTCGAGGTGGCTATAGTCGATGCCTTCGGCGTCCATGAGGGAGCGATTGCCTATATAATACGTCGCATCCCCCATAGTACCTTTGACACCTTTGCCGGAGACGGCTTCGAATCCCTTGATGGAGCCGACTTCCACATCCTCCTCGCTAGCACGGTCCAGTATGGCGCGGGCGATGGGGTGTTCGGAGTGCTGTTCCAGGGCGGCCGCGGTCGCGATCAGGGAGGCGTCGCCGCTCATCACTGGATGAATGTCGGTCACGACGGGTTCGCCGTAAGTGAGTGTGCCGGTCTTGTCGAAAGCGACCATGTCGATATCCTTGAGCGTCTGCACGGCTTCGCCGCTGCGAAGAAGGACGCCCTTCTTCGCGCCCATGCCGCTTCCGACCATGAGCGCGGTCGGCGTTCCGAGGCCGAGCGCGCAGGGGCAGGCGATGACGAGCACCGCTGTCGCAGTGACGAAGGCGAGGACAAGCGGCGACTGGTCGGGATTGACCCAGGGCAGGAAATCCATGCGGCTCATCACGGCCGTGTGGAAGTCCGTGAACACCAGGAATGATGTGAACGTGAGTGCGGTGAGGATCAGCACGACCGGGACGAAATACCCGGTCACCTTGTCCGCGAAGGCCTGTATGGGGACCTTCGTGCTCTGAGCCTCTTCGACGAGGTCGATGACCTGTGAAAGGAAGGTCTCTTTCCCGGTCCGGCTCACTTCGACCTTCACAAAGCCCTGTTTATTGATGGTCGCGCCGATGACTTCATCGCCGGGCGCTTTCGAGACCGGCATGGATTCACCGGTGGCGAGCGATTCGTCGACGGAGGTCTCCCCTTCTTTCACGACGCCGTCCGTGGGGACCTTCTCGCCCGGACGGACGAGCATCACATCGCCTTTTTCGAGTTCGGCGACGTCGACCTCCCTTGTCTCACCGCCCGTTTCGATCCTCGCTGTCTTCGCACCGAGTTCAACGAGCTTTTTGATCGCCTGCGAGGCCTTGCCTTTCGCGCGTGTCTCTAAAAACTTGCCGATGAGGTGGAAGGTCATGATCGCGGTCGCCATCTCGATGAAGGTCGTGATGGGGAAGAAAAGCCCGGCGAGGCCGATGATGAAAGGCGGAACCGAGCCCAGGGAGACGAGGACGTCCATATTGGGGGAGAGGTTCCTGACCGAACGAAGGCTTCCCTTGTGCACATGAAGGCCGAGATAGAAGATGACGGGAGCGCCGAGAACCGCGGTGATGGGAAGATAGAGCGGCACAGGCGTGATGAACATGTGCACGACCATGAGCGCCATCACGATGCCGGCGAGGATGGCGGCCGCCTGCATCTTCTTCTTCGCGGTCTCCATCGCCTGCTCGTCAGGGTCTTCTTCGCTTGAAGCTTCCAGAGCGGCGTCATAGCCGGCCGACTGCACAGCGCGCTTTAAGTCCTTGACGCTCGTCACTGACGTATTGTAAGTGAGGTGCGCCTTATGGGAGGCGAGGTTCACCCGGACCCCTTCGACGCCCTCGTGCGATTCCAAGGTTTTCTCGACAGCCTGCACGCAGTTCGCACAGTGCATGCCTTCTATGACCAGGGTCAGACGCTTCCGCTCACCATCGGTGTAAGCGCCGTAGCCGGCGCCCTCTATCGCTTCGATGATGCCGTCTTCACTGATCGTTTCCGCGTCGTATTCGACATCGGCGACCTCGCCGACAATGTTGAGCGCTACATCCTCGACGCCCTCTGTATAGGAGAGGACCGATTCAATCGATTGGGCGCAGGAGGTGCAGTGCATGCCGGTGATCTTGAAGCGTTTTTTCATTTGCTGATCGCCTCGACTTCATAGCCAAGTCGCTCGATTGCTTCCCGCCAGGCATCCTCGTCGGCGCTGCTTGCCTGAACGCGGGCAGTGCCCTCTTCAAGACTGATATCGGCCCGCTCTATGTCATCGAGCTGTTCTAGGACGCGCCTTACAGATGCGGCGCAACCCTGGCATGTCATGCCCTTGATGCTTATAACATACATGTTTCATTCCTCCTATATCCCCCTGGTGGGGGGGTATAGGGTCATTGTAACACAGGGGCGCATGCGTGCAAGCGATGCGCTCATTAAGTGGCGACGCGTTTACCGACCCATTGCCGGCGCAGCCATCTCTGGAAGACGAGGGCGCCCCGGACGCATTCATCCGCGGCCAATCCGGCGACGATGCCGAGGAGGCCGTAACCAAGGCTGATGCCGAGGAGATAGGCGACGCCGACACCGGCGCCGAACATGCTGAAGACGGCGATGACGACGGGATAGATGACATCACCGCTCGCGCGGAGCGCCTGGATGACGACGAGGTTCGACAGTCGTCCGAATTCAAGCACGATGACGATCAGCATCGCCTGCTTGCCGAGCCCGATGATCTCTTCATTGTCCGTGAATATCGAAAGGATGTGCTCGGCCTGGAAATAGACGAACGTCGCGATGCTGATGACGATGACGATGGCGATCTTGAGGGTCCTGATCGTCCGCCTGTAGGCCCCTTCATAATCGCGCCCTCCGACGTGCCAGCCGACAATGACCTGATTGCCCTGCGCGACGGCGAGGGCGAAGACGAGGACGGGCATCATCATGTTGTGGATGTATTCGTGGGTTGTGAGGGCGATGGGACCGATGATATTGAGGAACGTGAGCAAAATGACCTGCGCGAAATGATAGAAGAACTGTTCCGAGGCGCTCGGGATGCCGATTCTGAAGATTTTCGCGAAATGCTTCCTGAGCGGCGAGAGGCGCAGGAAGAAAGGATGGACGCCGAGTTTTCTATAAAGGAAGATCAAGGCGATGAGAAGTGCGGCGCCCTTGCTCACGCTCGAGGCGATCGCCGCGCCGGTGACGCCGAGTTCGGGCGCGAAGGCGAAGCCGAAGATCAAGAAAGCGTTCAGAATGATGTTCAGGATATTCGAGAGGCCGACAATGACCATGACGAGTTTCGTGCGGCCGAAACTCTTGAAGCCGTGGCTTGTCGCCTGGGTAAGCGCGATGAACACGAGCCCGACGGCGCGGATCCTGAGGTAGGCGAGGGCGTCGGAGAAGATGACCTCCTCCGTCTGGATCATGACGAGAAGGCCATAGGCGAAGGTCTGGATCAGGAGCACCAGTGTGATGGAGATGACGGCGTTCGAGAGGATGCCGGTCTTGATGGCGTTCTTCGCTTCCGGCCTGTCCCCCTTGCCGAGATACTGGCTCACCACGACGCCGACCCCGATCGCCACCACGTTGAGAAGCACCGTAAAGAGCGATATGATGCGGCGTCCGTTCGCTACAGCGGCCACGGAGAGGTCGCTGTACTGCGAAAGCATGAAGGTGTCGACCACACCGATGAGCATGACGAAAAGCAGCTCGATATAGATCGGCCAGGAGAGCTTGAAGAGATTCGTCTTTCGCGCGGCTTCCGGCTGCATAGTCTCCCTCGCTTTCAGAGACCTATTCTAACATAGCCCGCGTCACCACTGCATCACATGCGATGCATTTTCCTCCTGTGGCAATGGACGCTGATTTCAAGTATAATGGAGGTATAATGAAGGAGGTCCCCATATGATTGAAATGAAGACTCTCGAAGTGAGCACATCCGCAAGAGAAACCCTCGAAGACATCACTGCCATGATTAGGAAGACCCTGAAAAAGACCGGCGTCGAAAGCGGCAGAATCACTCTGTTCGTGCCGCACACCACAGCCGCTGTCACAATCAATGAAAACGCCGACCCCGATGTCGGAAGAGATCTTGTCTACGGACTCAAAAAGACCTTCCCCGACAGGAAGGAATTCCAGCATGCGGAAGGCAATTCCGACGCCCACATCAAATCTTCCGTCATCGGGCCCGAGCTCACACTTCTCGTAGAGAACGGAGATATCGTCCTCGGTACATGGCAGGGCCTCTACTTCTGTGAGTTCGACGGGCCGAGACGCCGTAAGCTGCACATGCAGATAGAAGGCAAGTGACACCGCTCATGTTCACTTCCCGCGCCTGGACGTAAAAAGCTCCCTTCCCCTCGTTTTCAGAGGAAAAGGGAGCTTTCTTATGCTCATTAATCAGTCGCTATAAAGGATCTCTGCGAACTGCGGCAGGTCGATGAAGGGGTTGCGGTTGTCCTGGAAGGATTCGACTGTGTCGTTGCGGTCCTCTTCAAAGGAATCAG
>Ga0207421_10001664_pt1 | contig 28243 bp, 22 predicted proteins | sample SodLakKL_010_SED_4_FD_187542 | JGI IMG/M metagenome (GOLD analysis project Ga0207421, IMG submission 187542) | Alkaline sediment microbial communities from Lake Tanatar, Kulunda Steppe, Russia - 8KL_010_SED (SPAdes) (version 2) | ecosystem: Environmental > Aquatic > Non-marine Saline and...
GCGAGGGCCGTCCCTCCGAGAAGGAGACCCTGACCTGCCGCCTGATCGACCGGCCGATCCGGCCCCTGTTCCCCGAGGGATTCCGCCAGGAGGTGCAGGTCATCGCCACGGTGCTCTCGCTCAACGACGAGGTCGACGCCGACGTGCCGGCGATGATCGGCACCTCGGCCGCGTTGGCGCTCTCCGGGATCCCCTTCGAGGGGCCCATCGGCGCCTGCCGGGTCGGGTACCTCGATGGCGAGTTCGTACTCAACCCGACCTTCAGCCAGACGGCCGAGTCGGACCTGGACCTGGTGGTCGCCGGTACCCGCGACGCCGTGCTCATGGTCGAGTCCGAGGCCAACCTGCTGCCCGAGAGCACCATGCTCGACGCCGTGCTCTACGGTCACGAGCAGATGCAGGTGGCCATCGACACCATCAACGACCTGGCCGCCGAGGCCGGCAAGCCGCGCTGGGACTGGCAGCCGCCGGAGAAGAACGAGACGCTGGACTCCGCCGTGGCCGACCTGGTCGCTTCCGATCTCGAGGCCGCCTACCAGGTCGCCGACAAGCAGGAGCGCAGCGAGCGGGTTGGCGCCCTGCGCGAGAAGGTGCTCGAGGAGCTGGTCGACGAGGAGACGGAAGGGCGCAGCGCCGGGGAGGTCGGTGAGGCGTTCAAGAGCCTGGAGAAGAAGATCGTGCGCGGCCGCATCCTCGCCGGAAACCCGCGCATCGACGGCCGCGACAACCACACCGTGCGGCCGCTGAACATCCAGGCCGGCGTGCTGCCGCGCACCCACGGCTCGGCGATCTTCACCCGCGGCGAGACCCAGGCGATCGTGGTCACGACCCTCGGTACCGGCCGCGACGCGCAGGTGATCGACGCCCTGGAGGGCGAGCGCCGCGAGCCCTTCATGCTGCACTACAACTTCCCGCCCTACTGCGTGGGCGAGACGGGTTTCATCGGCTCGCCCAAGCGCCGTGAGATCGGCCACGGCAAGCTGGCCAAGCGCGGCGTCGAGGCGGTGATGCCCTCGGATGAGGAGTTCCCCTACGTCATCCGCGTCGTCTCCGAGGTCACCGAGTCCAACGGCTCCTCGTCGATGGCCACGGTCTGTGGCACGAGCCTGTCGCTGATGGACGCCGGTGTGCCGCTCAAGGCGCAGGTAGCCGGCATCGCCATGGGCCTGATCAAGGAGGGCGACGACTTCGCCGTCCTGACCGACATCCTCGGTGACGAGGATCACCTCGGGGATATGGACTTCAAGGTCGCCGGCAGCGAGGATGGTGTCACCGCGCTGCAGATGGACATCAAGATCGACGGCATCACCCGGGAAATCATGGAGCGGGCCCTGGAGCAGGCGCGCTCGGGTCGGCTGCACATCCTAGAGCAGATGAACCAGGTCATCGCTCACCCGCGTGAGCAGATGTCCGAGTACGCCCCGCGTCTGCTGACCATGAAGATCGATCCGGAGCGCATCCGTGACGTCATCGGCAAGGGCGGCGCCACGATCCGCGGGCTGACCGAGGAGACGGGCACCAACATCGACATCAGCGACGAAGGCGTGGTGACCATCGCCTCTGCCGACAAGGCGGCGGCCGAGGAGGCCAAGAAGCGCATCGAGCTGCTGACCGCCGACGTCGAGGTGGGTCGGATCTACGAGGGCAAGGTCGCCAAGCTGATGGACTTCGGCGCCTTCGTGAATATCCTCCCTGGTCGTGATGGCCTGGTGCACATCTCGCAGATCTCCAACAACCGGGTCGAGAACGTCGCCGACGAGCTCTCCGAGGGCGACTCGGTTCGGGTCAAGGTGCTCGAGGTCGATCGCCAGGGCCGGATCCGGCTGTCGATGAAGGCGGTCGAGGAGGGCTGACCTCCCGACGGCCACTGCAGCAGCGTGGCGCCGGCTTGCGGCCGGCGCCACGGCGGCTACCCTGAACCAGGGGGCCAGCGAGTGTCGGGGGGCTGCAGTGGTCGAGGCCAGGCCCAGGGATGGCGAGCACGCCGCGCTGCTCGTCGTCGACGTCCAGCCGGACTTCATGCCCGGCGGCGCACTACCCACCCAGGACGGGGATCAGATCGTCGATCCCATTGCCCGGTTGCTTGAGCAGGGCGGCACCCGCTACGTGGTGGCCACCCAGGACTGGCACCCACCGGGGCACATCTCCTTCGCATCCAGTCATGCCGGATGCTCCCCCTTTGAGGTGATGGAACTGCACGGCGTTGAGCAGGTGCTCTGGCCGGATCACTGCGTCCAGGATACCCCGGGGGCGGCGCTGCATTCCGGCATCCCGTGGCGGCACGCCGATTTGATCCTGCGTAAGGCCACCGACCCCTGGGTGGATTCCTATAGCGCTTTTCGGGAGAACTTCGCACCTGGCGGCTGGCGCCCGTCCACCGGCCTGGCGGGCTATCTGGGCGAGCTTGGCGTCGAGCAGCTCTACGTCTGCGGCCTGGCGCGGGACTACTGCGCGCTGTGGAGCGCGGAGGACGGGGCCCGGGCCGGTTTCCGGGTGCACTTCCTGTGGGATTTGACTCGGCCGGTGGATGCCAGCAACGACGCCTCGGTGCGCCGGACCCTGCAGGCTGCCGGGGTGGAGATCGTCACCGGGACGCCTTAGGCCGTTAGGCGAAGAAGCCATGCAGGTGCCAGGCGTAGGGCGGGCGCCGGTCGCGAAAGATCCATAGACGGCTGCCAGCGGGTGTGCGGGCCACGTAGTAGTCCCGGGCGATGTCGTCCCCATCCCACCAGCCGCCCTCGATCCGTTCCGGACCGGTCTCCAGGTGCAGGGGGCCGCCCCAGTGGGGGCCGTGGCCGCCGTCGCGCAGGCGCTGCGGGCGGGGCAGCAGCCAGACCGGCCGCTGTGGCGTGACCGCGGTCGGCTCCCCGGGATGCTCCAACGGCAGGCGACGCCACGCCCGCTCCGGCCGGGGATCGGGGTAGGTGGCCAGGCGGTGCACGGCGTCCGCCCCGAGACGGGCGATGAGCCGCTCGCCGAGGGTGCGGATGGCATCACCGCTGGTACCGGGGTCCTCGAAGAGCTGGCCGCTGTTGCCGTGGTAGGGCAGCAGCTGATCCGCCTCCAGGCGCACCGCCACCGCCACGTCAGGCAGCGTCTGGCGCTCCAGCCGGTGGCGGGCGATGTGCGTCATGTGCTCGAGATCCCGGGTCGGGCGCAGGAAACCCAGGGTCAGAACGGTCTCGGGGGTATCGGGATGCTCCAGGACCACGGCGGCCTGCTGGATCCCGGCATCGAGCCCGCGCAACACCCCCACCAGGGCGCGCAGCAAGCGCTGCAAGGCGAAGTCGGTGGCACGCGTGGCTGCCGTCGGGGCGGGCAGCTCCAGGCGGCCACGGTAGCGCTGCGGCGGCGGAATGCAGTGTCGGGGCTCGGGGCGTTCGCCCACCGCCTGCTCCAGTCGGCGGACCGGGGCCGTTCCCACGCGCCGACGCAGCCCGCTGCGGGGCATGCGCAGGCAGTCACCCAGCCGGCTCAGTCCCAGGGCCTCCAGGGCCGCCTGCTGGGCCGAGGTGGGGTCGAGGAGCTGGCACGGCAGGGGCATCAGCGCGCGGCGCAGCGCCGGCCCTTCGGTCACCTGGACGCCCGGACAGCCCCGGGCCAGTAGGCGGGCGCCCTGAGGGGTGGGGGCCGTGGCCAGGGCCACCGGGCCGTGGCCGAGTTCGGTCAGGGCTTCGTGGGCGCGGCGCTGGATCTCGGCCAGTCCGCCGAACAGCCGCCGGCTGCCGCCAACCTCAAGGAAGACGGTGTCCGGGGGCTCGAGGCTTGCCTGATGGGTGAGCTCCAAGCCCCACAGGGCGATCTGCTCGAGGTCGTCGCCCGCCGGGGCCGGGCCGGCCCCGGCGGTGGGCGCGGGCAGATGGATGGCGAGCCACAGCGGGCCGGTGTGCGGCTCCGGCATGCTCGGGCGGGGCGTGACGCGCTAGAGGGGCAGGCGCAGCTGCCCGGCGCTGGCCCGCGAGCGGGGGGTCTGGCGCCGCGCCCGCCCTGCAGCGGCAGCCACGGCCGGGCGGGGACGGTCGGGGGCCTCTTCCTGGGCGCCTGCCTCGGCCGTTCTGCCGATGTGCTCGGCACAGGGGCTCGGATAGCGGGTGGCCCTGGGGGCGGCCGCGCCGGTGCCCGGGGGTGCCGACGCCCCGGGATGGAGCCGCAGCCGGCGTGGCCGGGCGCCCCGGCACTTGAGCAGGTCGACGCCGAGCGCGGCGTCCGTCTCCATCTCCGCTTCCGGCTGCAGGGCCAGGCGGATGGCCGCCGTGGAGGCCTGGTGCCGTGCATCGTGTGGGCGAAACAGTGCCGCCCAGCTGCCGCCGGTCTCGGCGGCCAGTTGCAGGCGGCGCAGGGCGGTCCGGTCTGCCTGACGGGGCCAGCCGACCACGGCGCCGCAGGTTCCGCTGCGCAGCGCCTGCTCCATGGCCCAGAGGTGGTCCTCGTGGGCCCGGGGATGGATGAGCAGGACCCGCGAGAGATCCACGCCCGCATGGGCCAGCCCCGGGGCATAGGGGATGTACGGGGGGGCGACCAGGGCCAGCCACTGCCGGCGCCGGCTCAGCGCCGCCAGGCTGGGCAGGATCAGCTGCATCTCGCCGATGGCTGGTTGCTCGTGGAAGATCTCGGTGACGGTGCCCAGCGGCCAGCCACCATCAGGCAGAGCGGCATCCAGTTCCGGATACCCGGTACCCAGGGCAGGTTGCCGGGCGGTCTCGGACCGGCGCCCGGGGCGCCAGATGCGCGGATCGTTCAGCAGCGGTTGCAGGGCAGCTTCGCTCACGGTTGTGCCTCCTCAGTCGGACGCCGGCTTGCCTTCCGGCCCGCGCGGGTCGAGTGGACTTCGCAGTACGCCCACACCGATGCCCTCAAGCACCACATCCTGGCCATCCGCCGCCACCTCGATGACCGGGTAATCCGGATGGGCCGGGATCAGCCGCAGCAGGCCCTGGCGACGCTCCAGGAACTTGACGGTGACCTCGTCGTGGAGACGGGCCACCACGATCTGCCCATCCCGCGCCTCGGTGTCCCGGCGCACGGCGAGCAGGTCGCCGTCGAGGATGCCGGCATCGCGCATGCTCTCGCCGCGCACACGCAGCAGATAGTCGGCCGGGGGCGAGAACAGGGCGGCATCCACCTGGCAGTGGCGCTCGATGCTCTCCTCGGCGAGCAGCGGGCTGCCGGCGGCGACCCGGCCAACCACCGGCAGCCCGGCGGCCTCCGGCTCCTCGGCGGTCGGCGAGGGCTCGGGGGCGAAGGCGTCGGTCAGCCGGATGCCCCGCGAGGCGCCGCGGCGCATCTCAATGGCACCCTTGCGCGCGAGGGCACGCAGGTGGGATTCAGCGGCGTTGGGGGAGCGGAAGCCGAGGCTCTCGCAGATCTCGGCCCGCGTGGGGGGGTACCCCCGCTCGGCCACGGAACGGCGGATGAGCTCAAGGATCTCGCGTTGACGGGCTGTAAGGGTATCCATGGGTAGCACTATATACAGGACTGGCCTTATGTACAACCCATTCGGCGCGTCGCCGTGGTGCGGGGGTCGAAGGCGCCGCGTACAGGGGTGGTCCCTTGCCACAGCCCCGCTGCCGTCTGACACTCTCTCTGCTGAGCCCTCAACCCAGAACCCTGACCCCCGAGGCCCATGGTCCAATCCGCCCTAGCCGACATCGACGACGTCACCACCCTGGAGCCGGCGGCCTGGCTGCACCGCCTGCCGGTGTCGCTCAGTGACGCCGACCGCGAGCTCCTCGAGCGCGCCTGGGCCCGGGCCCAGGCCGGCTACGGGGAGGGGCTGCGCGACTCCGGCGAGCCGTACTTCGCCCACGCCGTCTACACCGCGACCATCCTCGCCGAGCTGGGTCTGGATGCCCCGACCCTGGCAGCGGCGCTGATCCACGATCTGCCCGGGTTGCAGGAGGGCGCCCTCGACGGTCTGCGCAAGCACCTGGGTCGGGATATCGCCGAACTCGCCCAGGGCGTGTGCCGCATGCACGGCATCGGGCGCTTCCGCGACGCCGCCGAACTCGAGGCGGCCGTTCAGGGCGAGCGGGTGGAGGGACTGCGCAAGATGTTGCTGGCCATGGCCCGCGACGTCCGCGTGGTCTTCATCGCCCTGGCCGAGCGGCTCCACGATCTGCGCAGCTGCCGCGGACTCGCCGACGAGGCGCGTCTGCGCCTGGCCCGGGAGACGCGAGATATCTATGCGCCCCTGGCCAACCGGCTGGGGATCTGGCAGCTCAAGTGGGAGCTCGAGGATCTGGCCTTCCGCCACCTGGAGCCGGAGGCCTATATGGACCTGGCCAAGCGTCTGGCCGAGCGCCGGCGCGATCGCGAGGCCTACATCGAGCAGGTGTGCAGCCAGCTGCAGGCGGCCATGGACGAGGCGGGGCTGAAGGCCGAGGTCTACGGAAGGCCCAAGCACATTTTCAGTATCTACCGAAAGATGCAGCGCAAAGGGCTGCGCTTCGATGACCTCTACGACCTGCGCGCCGTGCGCATCCTGGTCGATGACGAGCGCACCTGCTACGCCGCCCTGGGGATCGTCCACGGCCTGTGGACGCCGATCCCGCGGGAGTTCGACGACTACATCGCCACCCCCAAGGAGAACAACTACCGCTCCCTGCACACCGCCGTGGCCGGGCCCGAGGGCAAGGCGGTGGAGGTGCAGATCCGCACCCACGAGATGCACGCCGAGGCGGAGCTGGGGATCGCCGCCCACTGGCGCTACAAGGAGGGCGGTCAGCAGGACGCCGAGTTCGAGGAGAAGATCGCCTGGCTGCGCCAGCTGCTCGAGTGGGGGCGTGAGGACGACGACGAGGAGGGCGATTTTGTCGACCGGGTCCGCGCCGAGGTCTTCGCCGACCGGGTCTACGCCCTGACCCCGGGGGGTGATGTGATCGACCTGCCGCGCGGGGCAACGGCGCTCGATTTCGCCTATCACATCCACACCGGCCTCGGGCATCGTTGCCGCGGGGCGAAGATCAACAACCGGATCGTGCCGCTGACCCGGCCGCTGGAGAACGGCGACCGGGTCGAGATCCTCACCAGCCGCGAGGAGCGGCCCAGCCGCGACTGGATCAATCCGGAACTCGGCTATCTCTACACCAACCGGGCCCGCACCAAGGTGCGGACCTGGTTCCGCCAGCGCGAGCACGACAAGAACGTCGCCGCCGGGCGCCAGGCCCTGGACAAGGAGCTGCGCCGGCTGGGCCTGGAGGATGTGGGGACCGACGAGGTGGTCCGGCGCAGCCGCTACAGCCGGGCGGACCTCTTCCTCGCCGCCCTGGGCCGGGGGGAGGTGACGCCGGGGCAGATCGCCGCGCTGCTGCGCGACCGCCTGTTGCCCCAGCAGCCGGCGCCCGCTCCGGCACCCGAACGTGCCCGCACCGCCGAGAAGCCGGGCGGCGACGATGACATCACCGTGGAGGGGGTGGGCAACCTGCTCACCCGCATGGCCCGCTGCTGCACCCCGGCCCCCGGGGATGCGATTGTCGGCTTCATCACCCGGGGCTCGGGGGTGACGGTCCACCGTCAGGACTGCCGCAACGTGGAGCAGCTGCGCGAGCGCGAGCCGGAGCGTCTGCTCGACGTCAACTGGCGGACCGAGCCGGCCGGCCGCTATCCGGTGCGCATCCACGTGCGCACCAGCGTGCTCGACGGGCCGCTGAGCGAGGTCACCCGCCTCTGTGGCCACGAAGGGGTGCGCCTGGACGGGGTGCAGACCCACGCCGAGCCGGCAGACGCCTACCGCATCGACATCGACGTGCAGGTCAGCGACGTCCAGCAGCTCTCGCGGCTGATGGCCAAGCTGGCGGCCAGCGAGCGCGTGGAGCGCGTGTGGCGCGGTACATAACGGGGCGCTAATATTACACGGGCCATCGAAAGGCCCTGCCAGGAGTCACCATGCGCCCCGCTTATCAGATCCTCTTCGCCACCCTGCTGATCGCCGGGGTGGCCTCCGGCGGTTATTGGCTGACCCGGGGTGAGCCAGCCCCGGCGGGGGGTCCCCCGTCGGGGCGCGAGGTAGTGGTCGAGGCCGCCGATGCCGAACGGACGACGATCCGCGATACCTTCCGCGCCACCGGCACCACCCGTGCCCGCGAGGCCGTGGACGTGGTCACCGAGGCGGCGGGCCGCATCACCGCCATCGGCTTCACCGAGGGGGCGGCGGTGGAGGCCGGGCAGCTGCTGCTCGAACTCGACGCCGAGCGCGAACGGGCAGTGCTGGAGGAGGCCCGGGCCGAGTTGCAGGACCTGCAGGCGCAGCTGCGCCGCACGAGGGCCCTGCGCGAGAGCGGGGATGCCACCGAGCAGGACCTGGACACCCTGGTGGCCAGTGTGGCCGTGGCCGGGGCCCGCGTCCGCGTGGCCGAGGCGCAGCTGCGCGAGCGCCGCATCCACGCCCCGTTCGCCGGGGTGACCGGCATGCGCCAGATCAGCCCGGGTGCCTACGTCGATCCGCAGACCGTGATCACCACCCTCGATGACACCGAGACCCTGCGGGTCGGCTTCACCGTCCCCGAGCGGCTGCTCGGGCAGCTTGCGCCCGGGCTGCCGGTGACCGCCACCAGCGCCGGCTTCGCCGATCGCACCTTCTCCGGGGAGCTGCGCCGGATCGACAGCCGTGTCGACCCGGTCACCCGCACCCTGCGCCTGGAGTCGGAGATCGACAACCCGGATGGCCGGCTCAAGCCGGGCATGTTCCTGCAGGTGGAGTTGGAGCTCGACCAGCGCGAGTCCATCGTCATCCCCGAGGAGGCGCTGATCCTCGAGGGCCGGGCGCGTTACGTCTACCGCCTCGACGATGGCGTGGCCCACCGGGTGGCGGTGCAGACCGGCCAGCGCCGCGACGGCTGGGTGGAGATCGTCGCCGGCCTGCAGGCCGCTGACCGGGTGGTGGCCCTCGGCCACCAGCGTCTGAGCGACGGCGCCCGGGTGCGGGTGCGCAACCCGTCGGCCGACGCCGCAGCAACCGGTGACGGCCTGGCCGAGGCCGCCCGTTGATCCTCTCCGACATCGCGATCCGCCGCCCCGTGCTGGCCACCGTGGCCAGCGTGCTGATCGTCGTCCTCGGCATCGCCTCCCTCGCCCAGCTGCCGGTGCGCGAATACCCCGACATCGATCCCCCTGTGGTCTCCATCGAGACGCGCTACACCGGTGCCGCGCCGGCGGTGATCGACACCGAGATCACCGAGCTGATCGAATCGGCGGTGAGCAGTGTCGACGGCATCCGCTCGATGACCTCGGAGAGCCGCGATGGGCGCGGCGAGACCGACATCGAGTTCGAGGTGGGCCGGGATATCGACGCCGCCGCCAACGACGTGCGTGACGCCATCGGACGGATCCTCGACGACCTGCCCGCGGATGCCGACCCCCCGGTGGTGGCCAAGACCGAGGCCGACGCCCGGCCGATGATGTGGCTGTCCCTGAGCAGTAGCCGCATGAGCCCCGAGGAGATGACCGACTACGCCGACCGTCATCTGGTGGATCGGCTTTCGGTACTCGACGGGGTGGCGCGGGTGCGTATCGGCGGCGAGCGGCGCTACGCCATGCGCATCTGGCTCGACAGCGAGGCCCTGGCGGCCCGCGCCCTGACCGTCGAGGACGTGGAGAATGCCCTGCGCCGGGAGAACATCGAGCTGCCCGCCGGCGAGATCGAGTCGGTGGCCCGGCAGCTGACCGTGCGCACCGACACCCGGCTGCGCGATCGCGACGACTTCGCTCGCCTGGTCATTGAGCGCCGCGGCGACGAGCTGGTCCGCCTGGGCGAGGTAGCCCGGGTCGAACGCGGGGTGGAGGATGACGACACCGCCGTGCGCCTGGACGGCGAGACCGCGGTGGGGCTGGGGATCATTCGCCAGTCCCGGGCCAACACCATCGCCGTCGCCGACGCCGTGCTCGCCGAGATGGCCCGGCTCGAGGATCAGCTGCCCGCCGATCTGCGTCTGGTGGTTGGCTACGACGAGTCGCAGTTCGTGCGCCAGTCGATCCGCGAGGTGGTGCGCACCCTGCTGATCGCCGTCGGGTTGGTGGTGCTGACTATCTTCGTCTTCCTGCGCAGCCTGCGCGCCACCCTGATCCCTTCGGTGACCATCCCGGTGGCGGTAATCGGCGCGTTCATCGTCATGGGTCCGCTCGGCTTCTCGCTCAACGTCCTGACGCTGCTGGCGCTGATCCTGGCCATCGGGCTGGTGGTCGACGACGCCATCGTGGTGCTGGAGAACATCCAGCGGCGCATCGACGAGGGCGAGCCGCCGCTGCTGGCCGCCTACCGCGGCGTGCGCCAGGTGGGTTTCGCGGTCATTGCCACCACCATCTCGTTGGTGGCGGTCTTCGTGCCCATTGCGTTCATGGAGGGGAACGTCGGACGTCTGTTCACCGAGTTCGGGCTGGTGCTGGCGGCGGCGGTGGTGTTCTCCAGCTTCGTTGCCCTGACCCTGACGGGCATGCTTTGTTCCAAGTGGCTGCGCCCCCGGGCGGCACAGCCAGGGGGGCTCGAAGCGGTTGCCGAGCGGTTCTTCACCGGCCTGACCGGCGGCTATCGTCGTGCGCTGGGCGGTGCGCTGCAGGCGCCCATCGCCGTGCTCGGGGTCGGGGTGGCCGCCGCCGTCGGCGCCTATGCGCTCTATCAGGCGCTGCCCCAAGAGCTGACCCCCACCGAGGACCGCGGCGTGTTCATTGTCCCGGCGAGCGCGCCGGAGGGCAGCACCGCGGCGCACACCGATGCCGGCGTACGCGAGCTGGAGGAGATCCTGCGGCCGCTGCGCGAGGAGACTGGTGAGGCTCGTCGGGTGCTGAGCATCCTGGGCTTTGGCGGGCGCGCCAATAGCGCGTTCATCATTGTTGGCCTGGAGGACTGGGGCGATCGTTCGCGGAGTCAGCAGCAGATTGTCGCCGAGACCATGCCGCGGCTGATGGGCGTCCCCGGCGTGCGCGCCTTCGCCGTGAATCCCCCGGGTCTCGGCCAGAGCGGATTCCAGCAGCCGGTACAGTTCGTGGTCGGTGGCACCGATTACGATGAGGTAGCCGGCTGGACCGAGCGCATCCTGGATCGGGCCCGGGACGAAAATCCCCGCCTGGTCAACCTCGACAGCAGCTATGACGCCACGCGTCCGCAGCTCAACGTGCGCATCGACCGTGACCGGGCCGCTGACCTCGGGGTCAGTGCCGAGGCGCTGGGGCGCACCGTGCAGACCCTGCTTGCCTCGCGCACGGTGACCGCTTACCTCGACCGCGGGCGCGAGTACGACGTCATGCTCCAGGCCGAGGCGGTGGATCGGCGCAACCCGGGCGACCTGGACCGGCTGCACGTGCGCAGCCTCAACGACGGTGCGCTGATCCCCCTCTCGGCCTTAGTCACCTTAGAAGAGGAGGGCGCGCCGCCGGCTCTCAGCCGCGTCGATCGCCTGCCGGCGGTGACGCTGACCGCGTCGCTGGCGCCGGGTTACGACTTGGGCGCGGCCCTGGCTTACCTCGAGCAGGTGGCCGCCGAGGAGCTGCCCGCCACAGCGCGGATCAGCTACCTGGGCCTGTCGGACGAGTTCAAGCGCGCCGGCGGGGCGGTCTTCCTCACCTTCGGTCTGGCTCTGCTCATCGTCTTTCTGGTGCTCTCGGCGCAGTTCGAGAGCTTCGTCCATCCGCTGATCATCATGACCGCGGTGCCGCTGGCCATCACTGGGGCCCTGGGTGCGCTTCTGCTCGGCGGCAGCAGCCTGAACATCTACAGCCAGATCGGTATGATCCTGCTAATCGGCCTGATGACGAAGAACGGGATCCTGATCGTTGAGTTCGCCAATCAGCTGCGGGACCAGGGCTACAGCGTGCGCGAGGCCATCCACGCCGGGGCGGTGCTGCGCTTCCGTCCCGTCTTGATGACGGCGATCTCCACAGTCTTCGGAGCGGTCCCCCTGGTTCTGGCGCTGGGCGCCGGGGCCGAGAGCCGTGCCGCCATCGGTACCGTGATCATCGGCGGCATGGGGTTTGCGACCCTGTTGACGCTGTTCGTCATCCCGGTCCTTTACGACTGGCTGGCTCGGTACACGACCCCGGTCAATGTGGTCGGTGCCGAGCTGGAGCGCCTGGAACGGGCCCACGGCGCGCCGCGGGCGAGGGAGTGAACTCAGGGAGGAGTCCACGGTGACTGGAATACGCATGGCAGCGGGATGGGCGCCGGTTCTGCTCGGAGCCGTGCTGCTGCTCGCCGGCGGCGCGGCGTCCGCCGACGGAGTGTGTGCCTCCGCGGAGACCACCGCTGTCCACAAAGTGGCCGGGCAGATAGACGATCGCCCGGCTCCGGACGAGACGATCCAGGTGTGCGGTGTGGTGACCGGCGCCTTCCTCGGTGAGGACGGGCTGGACGGCTTCTTCATCCAAAGTGTCGAGCCTGCCCCGGACGGCAAGCCGGCGGGGCTGTTCGTCTATGCCCCCGAGCTGGCATCCGAGCAGCGTGAACGCATCGAGCCCGGCCGGCGGGTCCTGCTCACCGGTCGTGCCGGCGAACACCGCGGGCGGCCTCAGCTCGAATGGCTGGAGGCGGTCCGCGACTGCGGAGAGGCCGAGCTGGCCCCCCATCCCGTGGCGTGGCCGGCGGCCGATCCGGAGCGCCTGGAGGGAGTGCTGGTGCGCATCCGGCCGCCAATGGTGGTCAGCGGCAACCACGAGCTTGCGCGCTACGGTACCCTGAAGCTGACCCCTGAGCGGCGCGCCTTCCGCCCCACCAACTTCCTGCCTGGGCACGGCCCTGACGATCCGGCCCTGATCGCGGGACGCCTGCGTCTGGATGACGGCAGCTACCGGAGCCGGCCCGATCCCATACCCCACCTGGATGCCGACGGCACGCGGCGGGTGGGGAGCCGGGTGACGGACCTGACCGGAGTGCTGACCCACGCCTTCGGCGCCTGGCGCCTGCACCCGACCGAGCCCCCCGGGTTCGAGCAGTCCAACCCGCGACCCGGGTCGCTGCCGTCGCCGGAGCCGGGCACGGTGCGGGTGGCGGCCTTCAACGTTGAGAACTACTTCCTCACCCTGGGGGAGCGCGGTGCGGCCAGCCGGGCAGAACTGCAGCGCCAGCGGGCCAAGCTGCTCGCCGCCGCAGAATCCTTGCACGCCGACATGCTGGTGCTGGTGGAGATGGAGAATCGCCGGGACGCCCCCGAGGACTTCATCGAAAGGCTGGCTGCGGCCACCGGCCACCCCTGGCGCTTGGCCAGCGGCGGGGAGACCGGCAGCGACGCCATCAAGGTCTCCCTGGCCTATCGCGAAGATCGGGTCGAGCCGCTGACCGGGACCGTTCGTGATGCCCGGGGCGTTCATCACCGCCCGCCGCCGCTGGCCGCATTTCGACCCCGTGGGGGTGGGGATCCCTTCGCCGTGACGGGCATCCACTTCAAGTCGAAAACCCGTTGCCCGGATGCCGGGGACGTGGATCGAGGCCAGGGGTGCTGGAACCGGCGCCGGACCGAGCAAGCCGAAGCGCTGGTCGAGTACCTCGAGCGCTGGCGCAGTGAGCGCGACGAGCTCCTGCCGGTGCTGATCGCCGGCGATCTAAACGCCTACGGCGGCGAGGATCCGGCGCGTGCCCTGGCCGCGGCGGGCAAGGTGGATCTGCTCGCCGAGCACCTGCCATGGCCCGAGCGCTACACCTACGTCTTCCGTGGTGAATCGGGCTACCTGGATCATCTGCAGGCCCACCCGGCGCTGGCCGGGCGCGTGGCAGCGGTTCACCGGCATCCGATCAACGCCGACGAACCGCGCTTTCTGGAGTTCGACAGTGACCCGCAGCGCGTCCGCGACGACGCCTACCGCTCCTCCGATCATGATCCTGTCGCCGTGGACCTCGAGAAGGTCGAATAGATGCCCGGCTCAGGCGGCGGGCCTGCCCGGGGTCGTGTAATCCCCCCGGGGGTGGATGTCGGGCCGGGTACGTGAACATCCACCGGGTTTCCCTGTATCTTGTCGCGATGGACCGCGAAGAGCTCCAGCAGACCCTCACCGAACTCCGCCACGACCTGCTCGGCCTCGACGGCGAGGCGGCCCGCCTCCGGGATGCCCCCTGGCTGCCGCCCTGGGAACGGCTTCTGCGCCGTATGGACGGGCTCATCGCCCGCCTCGAGCGCGAGGATGAGCCCCTGCTGGTGGTCTTCGCCGGCGGTACCGGTGCCGGCAAATCCACCCTGGCCAACACGCTGGCCGGCTCGGCGGTGGCCGCCACCAGCGCGCGCCGGCCGACCACCTCGGTGCCCACGGTGATCGGACGCCCCGGCGATCTGGATACGGTGCTGCGCCGCGGCGTCCTGGCCGCGGAGGCCGAACGCGCCGCTCTGCGCACGGCCCCTCTGGAGTCGGTGCCGGAGGGCCTGGTGGTGGTGGATGCGCCGGATGTGGACAGCGTCGAGACCGCCAATCGCGCCGCCACCGAGCGCCTGCTGGAGGTGGCCGATGTCTGGGTCTGGCTGGCCACCGCCCGCACCTACGCCGACGAGGCGGGCATGGTCTATCTGCGCCAGGCGGCGCAGCTGGACGTCTCGACCCTGGTCGTGCTGACCCAGGCCAGTGATGCCGAGGCGCACGAGATCCTCCCCGACCTGGCCGAGAAGCTCGACGCCGCCGGCCACCGCACCGTCGAGACGGCGCACCTGCCCACGGCGCCGGTCTCCGGCGAGCGCCTGCCCGAGTCGGTGGCCGGGCCGGTGCTTGAGCGGATCCGCGCCCTCGCCCCGGCGGAGCAGCGTGCCGCCCATCGGCGCCGTACGGTGCTCGGTGCCGTGCGCTATCTGCCGGCAGAGGTCGACGCCCTGCTTGAGGCGGTCGATTCGGAGCGCGCTGCGGCCCGCGGTTTGGCCGCCACCGTCGAAGAGGACTACGCCGACGTCCCGCAGCGCGTGCTCACCCAGCTCCACGAGGGGGAGCCCTTGCGCCGGGAGGTGCTGCGCCGCTGGACCGAGCTGGTCGGCAGTGGCTGGCTGCAGCGCCAGCTCCATGCGGCGGTGGGTCAGCTCTCGCCGCGGCGCTGGTTGGCCTGGTTGCCGCTGGGCCGAGGGGGGCGTCAGGTGGAGCAGGAGGCCAAGGAGGAGGCCCGCGCTGGTATCGCCGAGATGCTGCACACGGTTCTCGAGCAGACCGCTGCCGGCGTGGAGAGTGCCTGGCAGCAGGAACCGGTGGGTCGTGCCATCTTCGCCCGGGGGCCGCGTCCGCGTGCCGCAGGTTCAGTCGCCCGGCGTGCGGATGCCGAGGCGCTGGTGGCGGCCTGGGAGCAGCAGGTCGCCGAGCACGTGGCCACCATCGGTCGGGCCAAGCTCAGCTGGGCCCGCCGGGCAACCACCGGCATCAATGCCACCTTCACCAGCGCCGTTCTGGTCCTCTTCACCCTCAGTGGCGGCCTGAGCACCGGCGAGCTGGCCCTGACCGCCGCAGGTTCGACCACGACCCACACGGTCCTCTCGCGGATCCTCGGCGAACGCAACGTCCATCAGCTCATCACCGATATCCGCGAGGATCTCCACAACCGGGTCGCCGAACTCGCCGAGTCCGAGGCGCAGGTCTACCACCGGTTACTGACTGTGGCAGCCCCGTCGCCGGAGGCGGTGGATGCGGTGCGGGCCCGGCGGGATGCGCTGGCGGGGGAGCTGTGATGCGCCGGCTGGACTCGAGCAGCAGCGGCGTCGCCACGCGTGGGACGAGCGACGTGGATACCGGCCTGGAGACCCTGGAGGCGCTGCATCGCCTCGGTGCCGGTCGCCTGCCGCCGACGCTGGTCGACGAGATGGCGGATGTGCAGGGACGGGCCCGGGAGCGTCTGGCCCGCTCACGGGATCATGTCGTGATCGCCGTGGCCGGCGGGACCGGCAGTGGGAAATCCTCTTTGGTGAATGCCCTGGTGGGCGAGGAGGTCTCTGCCCCGGGGGTACGCCGGCCGACGACGGATCACGCGGTGGCAGTGACCGTGGGCGAGGATGACCGGGTCGCAGCGCTGCTCGACTGGCTACAGGTCTTCGAGCGGCGTAGCGTGCCGGATGGTCGCGGACGCAGTGATCTGGATGGTGCGGTGCTCCTCGACCTGCCCGATATGGATTCGGTGGTGCAGGACCACTGGGCGGTGGCTGAGCGGCTGATCGAGCGCTGCGACCTGCTGCTGTGGGTTGTCGATCCGCTCAAGTATGCCCACGCGCTGGCCCATGAGGGGTACTTCGCCCGCCTGGCCCATCATGCCGAGGTGCTGATGGTCGCCCTGAACCATGCCGATCGTCTCACCCCGTCGGATCGGGATGCCTGTCTGGAGCACCTGCGAGAGCTGCTCGGCCGCCAGGGCCTGCAGGCGGTGGAGCTGCTGGCCACGGACGCGGTCGGGGGCGAGGGCGTCTCCCGGCTGGCCGAGCGGATCGCTGCCCGGGTGCATGAACGCCGCGCGCCGCTGGAGCGTCTCCGTGCCGATGTCACCGAACTGATCAGCCGGAGCGCGGCGTGTCTACCCGATCCCGAGCGCCTCGAACTCGACGGCGAGAGGCTGGTGACAGCCCAGCGCCAGGCGGTGAACGAGGCCGAGCTGCTTGCCGGTGCCGCCGGAGCCTATCGTCAGGCCGGCATGCGGGCCGTGGCCTCACCGCTGAAGCGGTTGCTCGGCGCGCTGTTCTCGGGCCTGCGCGGGCGTCCCGCGGTCACGGCCGTCGCCACCTCGGCGCTGCCGCGGCCGAAGGTTGCCGAGCCGCTGCTGCGTGACGGCCTGTTGCAGGCCATCGAGCCGGCCGCGGCGCGGTTGCCGGAGCCGGCTGCAGAGCGGCTTCGCAGCCTGGCAGTGACTGCAGCGGTGCCGCGCGCCGGCGAGCTGCGGGGGCGATTGGGCGAGCTGGCCTGGTCGCCCCGTCCGCGCCTCTGGTGGCGGGGGGTGGGGGCCTTACGGGGCGCCAGTGAGGCCGCCGCGCTTTTCGGCGGGCTCTGGCTGGTCACGCGGGGAGGTGCCGAGTGGCTGGCCTTGCCGAGCGTGCCCGCGCCGGCGGTGGCGGGTGAGATCAGCTGGCCCTTTGCCCTGCTCGCCGGCGGCAGTGTGGCCAGCCTGCTGCTCGGCTGGTTGGGGCGCGCACTGCTCGGGCCCGGAGGTCGGCGCCACGCACGGCGGTTGGCCGGGCAGCTGGCCGAGGCGGTGGCGGGGGCCGATGGGGGGGCGATGGCCGACGTGCACGAGGAGTTGGCCAGTTGCCAGCGCCTGAGCGCCCGAACCCGCAGCGCCGCCACCGAGGTGGCGGCGTCGGGGCGCCGGTGAGGGCGGCTGCGGGTCAGTCGAGGAGCGGGTAGGTGCCGTTCTCGTCGTGTACCTCGCGGCCAGTCAGGGGCGGGTTGAAGACGCACATCAGGCGCAGCTCCTCCTCGGCGCGCAGGTAGTGCTTCTCGTGGCCGTCGAGGCCGTACAGCATGCCCGGCTCGATGGTGTAGGTTTCACCGCCGACGACCTCGATCGCGCCCTTGCCCGAGATGCAGTAGACCGACTCAAGGTGGTTGGCGTACCAGATGAACATGTTAGTGCCGGCCTTGATGATGGTCTCGTGGAACGAGAACCCCATCCCGTCCTCCTTGAGGATGATCCGGCGGCTGATGAATTCATCGGTCTCGACCTCGCGGTCGGAGCCGATGATGTCCTGCATGTGACGCACGATCATGGTTGACCTCGCTTACTGGATGGGCCGGGCGACGGAGGGCCCGGTGCACTCGGTTCGTTGATGAGGGTGGGGGAGATGGCCGGCGGCGACCCGGGCCGCCACCGGCCGGGTACGGTTCAGGCCAGCCCGCGGCGCTGCATCGCCTCGCCGAGGGCGCGCTCGATGATCGCCAGGCCCTCCTCGAGGTCCCGGTCCTCGATGATCAGCGGCGGCAGGAGCTTGAGCACATCGTCCTCGGGGCCGGAGGTCTCGATGATCAGCCCGTGCTCGAAGGCGATCTCCGAGATCGTGCTGGCCAGCTCCTTGTCCTTGGTGAAGCGAATCCCGCGCATCATGCCTCGACCGCGGTGTTCGCCGCCGGCGCGGGGGTACTTGTCGATCAACTCCTGCAGCGCCTCGTAGATGCGACGGGCCTTGCGCTCGGTCTCGCGCTGCAGGGTGTCGTCGCTCCAGTACAGTTCCAGGGCGCGCTTAGCGGTCACGAAGGCCAGGTTGTGGCCGCGGAAGGTGCCGTTGTGCTCGCCCGGCTCCCAGATGTCGTGCTCCGGCTTGACCAGGGTCAGCGACATGGGCAGCCCGTAGCCGCTGATCGACTTGGAGACGGTGACGATATCCGGCGTGATGCCGGCCTCTTCGAAGCTGAAATACGGTCCGGTGCGGCCGTTGCCGGTCTGGATGTCGTCGACGATCAGTAGCAGGTCGTGCTTGCGGCAGAGCTCTTCAAGGCCCTTGAGCCACTGCATGCTGCAGGCGGCCAGGCCGCCCTCGCCCTGGACCGTCTCGGTGATGATCGCCGCCGGGTGGTCCACGCCGCTGCCCTTGTCAGCCAGGAGCTTGTCCATGTACTCCAGCGTGTCGACGTCCTGCCCGAAGTAGCCGCAGTACGGCATGCTCTCGCTGTAGGTCAGCGGGAACCCGGCGCCCTTGCGCTTGAAGGCGTTGCCGGTGACCGCCAGGGAGCCGACGGTCATGCCGTGGAAGGCGTTGGTGAACGAGACCATGCGCTGACGGCCGGTGACCTTGCGGGCGATCTTCAGCGCTGCCTCGACGGCGTTGGTGCCCGTCGGCCCGGGGAACTGCACGCGGTAGTGCATGCCGCGCGGCTCAAGGATGAGCCGGTGGAAGGTCTCCAGGAACTCGGCGCGGGCCACCGAGGCCATGTCCAGGCTATGGACGATGCGGTCGTCCTGGAGGTACTCGAGTAGCGGCTTTTTGAGCTCCGGGTTGTTGTGCCCGTAGTTCAGCACGCTCGCCCCGGCGAAGAAGTCCAGATAGCTGTGGCCGTCGGTGTCGTAGACCCGCACGCCGCTGGCCTTGTCGAACGGTTTGGGGAACGTGCGGATGTAGGAGCGCACGACCGACTCGTGCTGCTCGATGGTCTGCATTACATCAAGGGTCATGGCGTCTTTGCCTCGGTTGTGACTTGCAATGGATTGGGCGGTCTGCGGCGCCCGGCGCCGCAGACTTAGCGAATGGGGGCGATCCGGTAGTGCTCTTCGGACTCATGGCCCGGCGGGAAGTGATCTTCGCGGAAGTATTCGCTGACCTGAATCTCGGCTCCGTGCTCACGGGCGATGGCCGTGAACAGGCCGCGGGAGGCCGCGTTGGAGGGCGATATGGTGGTCTCGAGGACGCGGGCATCACGGGCGCCCCGGGTCTCGAGGAAAGCGCGCACTAGGCGTTTGCCCAGCCCCCGACCCTGGGCGTCCGGGGCGATGCCGATCTGCCATAGGAAGACCGAATCGGGCCGCTGCGGCAGGCGCAGGCCGGTGACGAAACCGAGCAGGGCGCCGTCTTCTTCGGCCACCACGCAGGTGTCCGCGAACTCCGTGCAGAGGAGCAGGTAGAGGTAGCAGGAGTTGACGTCCAGGATGCCGGTACGCTGGACCAGCTGATGGATGGCGGCGCCGTCTTCCCGCTCGGGCGGACGAAAGACGATGGATGGTTCTTCGGACAACGAGCTGCGCTCTTGTTCGCAAGATTCGCATTAATTACAGCAGCCGCCCGGGGGGCGGTCAAGCGAGGTGGTCCCGGCGCCGTCGCGGCAGCGCCCGGGTCGTCGGGGGCGTCGATCAGCGGTATATTGCCCCGTCGCAAGGCCCGCAGAAACCGTCGGCGCCCCCGCCGCTGGGGCGCGGGCAGCGCAGGAGGGATGGGATGACACAGACCGTCATCGTTGCCCTGGAGACAGCCACCGAGGGGTGCTCGGTGGCTGTCTACCGGGACGGTGATATCTTCGAGCACAGCGAAGAAGCCCCGCGTCGGCACACGGCGCGGCTTCTGCCGATGCTCGAGGCCGTGATGGCGGAGGCCGGTATCCGTGGCGAGCAGGTCTCGGCGGTGGCCTTTGGCCAGGGACCCGGGGCCTTTGCCGGGGTGCGCCTGGCGGCCTCTTCGGCCCAGGGGCTGTGCACGGCGTGGGGGGTGCCGGCGCTGCCGGTCTCCACCCTGGCCGCCCTGGCCGAAGGGGCCCGCCGCCGACACGGGGCGGGGCAGGTGCTGGCGGCCCTGGATGCCCGCATGGGGCAGGTCTACTGGGGCAGCTACCGCACCGTGGGGGGCACGGGGGTGGCGCTGGCGGGGGGTGTCGAGGCCGCCGATGCGCCGGAGGACGTGGACGGCGGCGGCACCGACTGGTTCGGGGTCGGGCGCGGCTTCGCCGCCTACGCCGGGCGGTTGCCGGACACCGGTGCCGGCTGTGACCCCGAGGCCCTGCCCGAGGCGCGCGACCTGTTGCCGATGGCGCAGGCCGCCTGGCAGGCCGGTCGCGCCATTCAGGCCGAGGCGGTGCGCCCGGTCTATCTGCGCGAGGGGGTCTAGACGCGCGCTACTTATCCCGGTCGAGGCAGTCCAAAAAGCCTTCCGCCAGCTGTTCAAGCAGCTGGAAATACGCCTCCGGTCCCGGTTCCAGGCCAGCCCCCAGGGGGTCGAGTTCGCCGGCGCGGGCATCCAGGCCGCGGACCAGCGAGCGGACGATGGCCGGCTGGAACTGCGGCTCGCTGAACACGCAGACGGCGTCCAGCTCGCGGATCTGTGCCCGCAGCTCGTTGAGATGGCGCGCCCCCGGGGGCTGTTCGGGGTGGATCGTCACCGCGCCGACGGCCTGGAGGCCGAAGCGGCGCTCAAAGTACTGATAGGCGTCGTGGAAGACAACGTAGGGGCGCCCGCGGACGGGTTCCAGGCGCTCGCTGAGCTCCGCCTCGAGCGCCGACAGGCGCTGCTTCTGCGCCTCGGCGTTGTCGCGGTAAGTGTCCGCGTGCTCGGGGTCCAGCTCGGCCAGCCGTTCGGCCACCGCGGCGGTGATCTGTTGAGCGTTCTGCGGATCCAGCCAGATATGGTAATCGGTGCGGTGGGCCTCTTCCGCGCCGTGGTCGTGCCCGTGCCCGTGCTTGTCCCAGGCCTCGCCGTCGCGGCCGCCAAGCAGGCGAATGCCGTCGATGTCGGCGGCGACCAGCACGCTCTCCGGGTCACCGCGGGCATCCAGGGCACGCTCCAGGAAGGCCTCCATGTGCGGGGAGATGTGGACGATGAGATCGGCATTGCGCACGGCGCGGGCCTCAGAGGGGCGCATGGCGTAGGTGTGCGGCGAATCCCCGGCCGAGAGCAGGAGCTCCGGCTCGCTGACCCCCTCGGTTACCCCGGCAACGAGGCTGTGTAGGGGCTTGATCGAGACGACCACCTGCGGTGCCGCTGCGGCGGATCCGGAGGCCAGCAGGGCGAGGGCGGTCAGGATGGCGGAAAGCGCTCGCATGGGTCGAATCCCCGGGATTTCTTCATGGAATCGTTATGTTATACAATACCAAAATGCGCAACAACGGCGAACACGACATGGCCCGCTTGCACCGCCCGCTGGTAACGGGTTTCCCCGGCGACGATCACGATCACGGCGTTTGCCGCGAGACGGTCCTGGCCACAGCTGATGCCATCTGTCGCGGCCGGGGTATGCGCTTTACGCGGTTGCGGCGTCGGGTGCTGGAGCTGATCTGGGACGAGCACCGTCCGGTCAAGGCGTACGAGCTGCTCGATCGCCTGCGCGCCGAGCGCACCGGTGCAGCGCCGCCGACGGTCTATCGCACTCTCGACTTCCTGCTCCAGGAAGGGCTGATCCATCGTGTCGAGTCGCTCAACGCTTACGTCGGTTGCGGCGATCCGGGGCATGTCCACCCCGTGCAGCTGCTCGTCTGCCGCTCCTGTGCTGCGGTGGCCGAGCTCGCCGACGACGACGTGGCCCAGCTGCTCCGGCAAAAGGCCGGGCAGCTTGGGTTTCAGGCCGATTCCGCCGTGGTTGAACTCGAAGGTGTATGCCCCCGGTGCAGCGGTTAGCCATGCAGGCGTCCGGTCCATCCGCGTTGATCCGCCTGCAGGACGTGGCCGTGGCCTTCAGCGGGCGTTCGATCCTGCAGGATGTCAGTCTGGACGTCGTGGCTGGACGGATCACGACGCTCGTCGGCAACAACGGCGCCGGAAAGACCACCTTGTTGCGGGTGGTGATCGGGCTCACGCATCCGTCTGCAGGGCAGGTGCGGCGGGCATCCCGGGTGCGCATCGGCTACGTGCCGCAGCACTTCTCCGTGGACGTCAACCTGCCCATTACGGCGCGGCGGTTCATGGCGCTGTCCGGGCGCGCGGACGCCGCCCGTTGGCAGGAGGTCGTGGCGGACACCGGCGTGGCGGGGCTCCTCGATCAACCCCTGCAGGGGCTCTCCGGCGGCGAGATGCGCCGCATCCTGCTCGCCCGTGCGCTGCTCCAGCACCCCTCGGTGCTGGCGCTCGATGAGCCGGCGGCGGGCCTGGACGGGCGCAGCCAGGGAGCCCTCTATCGGCTGATCGGCACGCTCCGGGATCGCTACGGCTGTGCCGTGGTGGTCATCTCCCACGACCTGAACCTGGTCATGGCGGCCAGTGACGAGGTGCTCTGCCTCGAGCATGGCCGGATCGCTTGCCGCGGTGCGCCGGCATCGGTGATCGAGCACCCGGAGTACCAAAAGCTCTTCGGTTCTCACCTGGGGCCGGATACCGGGGTGTTCCCTCACGACCACCATGATCATCCGGCGCACGGCCCGGCGGGAGGTGACCGTGGATGAGTTCATCCTCACCGCGCTGGCCGCCGGCCTGGGCCTGGCCATGGTCGCCGGGCCCCTGGGTAGCTTCGTGGTCTGGCGGCGGATGGCCTACTTCGGCGAGACCCTGGCGCACTCCGCGTTGCTGGGCGTGGCCCTGGGGTTTCTCTTCGGCATCAACCTCAACCTCGGCATCCTGGTGGTGTGTGTCGTTGTGGCGGTGCTGCTGGTCGTTCTGCGCCAGTACCAGCGGCTGGCCAGCGATACGGTGCTCGGCATCCTGGCGCACAGCTCCCTGTCCCTCGGGCTCGTGGCCATCGCCTTCATGGAAGGGCTGCGCGTCGATCTGATGGGGTATCTCTTCGGCGATATCCTGGCGGTGACGCCCACAGATCTCTACTGGATCTACGGCGGCGGGGTGCTGGTACTCGCCACCCTGGTGGGTATCTGGCGGCCGCTGCTCAGCCTCACGCTGCACGAGGAGATGGCGCGGGTGGAGGGGGTGCGCGTGCTGCCGGTTCAGCTCGTCTTCATGGCCCTGGTGGCGGCGACCATCGCCCTGGCCATGCAGATTGTCGGCATCCTGCTGGTGATCTCCATGCTGATTATCCCCGCTGCCGCGGCGCGGGCCTTCGCCCGGACCCCGGAGCAGATGGCGGTCGTAGCGGCACTGATCGGCGCGCTGGCGGTGCTGGGGGGGTTGGCCGGATCGTTCCGTTGGGATCTGCCCACCGGGCCGGCCATCGTGGTCAGTGCCACGGCCCTCTTCGCGGTGGTGACCAGCGTCCGGGGTGCGGTCGCTGCCCGTCTCTAGTTACGCGAGTCGCCGTACAGCGCCTGCGGGTCGACCTGGGGCGGCTCGCTGACCACCAACCGGTCGCCCTGGACCACGTTGTAGAAACAGGTGCGCCGCCCCGTATGGCAGGCCGGTCCCTGCTGGTCCACCCGCAGCAGGAGGGTGTCGCCGTCACAGTCGAGACGCAGCTCGCGCAGGTACTGCACCTGCCCCGAAGATTCGCCCTTGCGCCAGAGCGTCCCGCGCGAACGGGAGTAGTAACAAACGCGGCCGGTCTGTAGGGTTTCCTCCAGGGCTTCCCGGTTCATCCAGGCGAGCATCAGCACCTCGTTGCTGTCGTGCTGCTGAGCGATCGCTGGCAGGAGGCCGTCGGCATTGAAGGGCAGGCTGTCGAGCACTGCCGACCAGTCCAGGCCGTCTCCCGGGCGAGCTGTCTCATTCTGTTCGATCATGGGGGGAGAGGATACAGACTGGAGGCGAACGGCTGAAGCCGGCAAGCTGGATGGAGCGAGCAACAGGAGGAGTGCCTAGCCGTGTCGGATCCGATCAGTACCCTGGATGCCCACCGGGCCCTGGCCGAGGCCCTGAAGGACCCGGCGTGCTACCCGTGGCCGGTGGACAGCGTCGAGCGCATCGAGACCCACATCTCCACGGTGCTGCTCGCCGGGGATTACGTGGTCAAACTCAAGAAGCCGCTGGACCTTGGCTTCCTGGACTTCTCTAATCTGGAGCGACGCCGCTACTTCTGCGAAGAAGAGATCCGCCTTAACGGCCGGCTGGCCCCGCAGATCTACCTGCGCCGGGTTCCGATCGTCGGCACTCCCGGCGAGCCGCGCGTCGACGGCGACGGCACCGTGCTGGAGCACGCCGTGCTCATGCGCCGCTTCCCCGAGAACGAGCTGATGAGCCGCTTGCTGCGCGAGGGGCGCCTGCCCGCCGACGCCGTCGAGCGGCTGGCCGAGACCGTGGCGCGCTTCCATGCGGGGCTGCCGGCAGCCGGGGAGGAGAGCGAGTACGGCACCCTGGAGGCGGTGGCCGAGCCCATGCGCGCCAACTTCCGGGCCCTGGAAGCGTTGCCGGCGGCGGCCGCGCTGCGCGCCGAGCTGCGCGCCCTGGAGCGGTGGACCGAGGCGCAGCTGCAGCGGCTGGAGCCGCTGATCCTCCAGCGCCGCGCCAACGGCTCGGTGCGTGAGTGCCATGGCGATCTGCACTTGGGTAACGTGGCCTGGCACGACGATGCGCCCATCATCTTCGATGGCATCGAGTTCAATCCGGCCCTGCGCTGGATCGATACCGCCAGCGAGATCGCCTTCACTGTCATGGACCTGGATTTTGAAGGTGCCCGGCGGATGCGGTATCGCTTCCTGGACCGCTACCTGGAGCACAGTGGCGACTACCAGGCTCTGCCGCTGCTGCCCCTCTACGCCGTCTACCGGGCGCTGGTGCGGGCCAAGATCAACGGGCATGAGGCCGAGCAGGGTGCCGGCTGTGCCGCCCGGGAGGCCCTGGCCGAGCACGTCCAGCTGGCCCATGGATACACGGCGGCGCAGACGCCGGAGCTGGTGATCACCTACGGGCTGTCGGGTTCCGGCAAAAGCACACGGGCCCGTCGCCTGGTCGAGGAGCGGGGATTCGTGCGTCTGCGTTCGGATGTCGAGCGCAAGCGGCTGTTCGGCCTGGATCCGCGGGCGCGCTCCGACTCCGCCCTGGACAGCGGGTTGTACACCCCGGAAGCCACGCAGCGCACTTACGAGCGGCTGCAGGAGCAGGCTGAGCGTGCGCTGGAGGCCGGGTTTTCGGTGGTGGTGGATGCCGCGTTCCTCAAGGCCGAGCGGCGTCGGCCCTTCCTGGAGCTGGCTGCGCGCACCGGTTGCCGATTCCGTATCCTGCATGTACGGGCCGACGAGCAGACGCTGCGCGAGCGCCTGCGCAAGCGACTGGCCGAGGGGCGTGATCCCTCCGAGGCTGATGAGGCGGTGCTCGATGCGCAGCTGCGCACGGCCCAGCCGCCGTCCGGCGAAGAGGCGGCCTTCGTCGAAACCGTCGACGCGGACGGGTAAGATAGCTGGCCTTGCCCTGAGCCGGACCGAGGAGCGAAATGTCAGGAATCCCCAGCCAGCCCGGTGAGCCGGTGACCGATGTCGCTCAGCTTGCGGAACATCTCGAACGCGGAGCCCGGCCTCCGGAGCAGTGGCGGATCGGCACGGAGCATGAGAAGTTCGTCCACCATCTGGAGGACTTCAGCCCGGTCCCCTACGAGGGTCCGCGCGGTATCGGTGCCTTCCTCGAGGGGCTGGTGCGTTTCGGCTGGCACCCGGTCCGCGAAGACGGGCGGATCATCGCCCTCAAGCGCGAGGGGGGCGCCTCGGTCAGTCTCGAGCCGGGCGGGCAGGTGGAGCTCTCCGGCGCCCAGCTCGAGACCCTGCATGAGTCCTGCGTCGAGGTCCGCGAGCACCTCCAGCAAGTGGATACCGTGGCCCGCGAGCTGCAGATCGGGTTTTCCGGCTTCGGGTTCCACCCGGTCTGGCGACGCGAACAGATCCCCTGGATGCCCAAGGCCCGCTACGGCGTCATGCGCCGCTACATGCCGCAGGTCGGCAGCCTGGGCCTGGACATGATGCTGCGGACCTGCACGGTCCAGGTGAATCTGGACTTCTCCAGCGAGGCGGACATGGTCCGCAAGTTCCGTGTCGGCCTGGCGTTGCAGCCGATCGCCACGGCGCTGTTCGCCAACTCGCCGTTCACCGACGGCCGCCCCAACGGCTACCTGAGTTACCGCAGCCGGGTGTGGGAGGACACCGACCCGGATCGCTGCGGCATGCTTGGCTTCGTCTTCGAGTCGGGCATGGGCTTCGAGCGTTACGTGGACTACGTCCTCGACGTGCCCATGTACTTCGTCTACCGCAACGGGCAGTACATCGACTGCGCCGGCGAGTCCTTCCGCGACTTCATGGCCGGGCGGCTGCCGCAGCTGCCGGGCGAGCGGCCCACGCTCAGTGACTGGGACGACCACCTGACCACCCTCTTCCCCGAGGTGCGCCTGAAGCAGTTCCTGGAGATGCGCGGTGCCGACGGCGGGCCGTGGCGCGGCCTGTGTGCGCTGCCGGCGCTGTGGACCGGGCTGCTCTACGACGATGCGGCCCTGGCTGCCGCCGAGGCGCTGATCCGCGACTGGAGCGTCGAGGAGATCGTCACCCTGCGTCACGAGGTCCCGCGCACGGCGCTCGACACCCCGTTCCGTGATACCACGGTGGGGGTGCTGGCGCGGGAGGTGCTGACCATCGCCAGTGACGGGCTGCGCAATCGCCAGCGCCTGGATCAGCGCGGGCGGGACGAGCGCCGCCACCTGGAGCGGCTCTGGGAGATCGTCGACGCCGGACGGAGCCCGGCGCAGGAGTTGCTCGATGCCTACCACGGGCGTTGGGGCGGCTCGCTCGATCCGGTCTTCACCGAGTACGCCTATTAGCGAGCCAGGGGGCAGGGCTATGGAGACGGACCCGCGGGCGATCGTGGAACGCTACCTGCAGGCCCTTGAGGAGCGCGACTACGAGGCGGCCCGGGCGTGTCTTGCGGATCAGGGCTTCAGCTATACCAGCCCCATCGCCGCTTACACCCGGGCTGAAGACCTGCTGGATCACGCCATGATCGGCGGTTCGATCGTCCAGCAGCGCCAGGTGGTCAAGTGCTTCGTTGACGGTCCGGACGTCTGCCACATCCTGCGCTACTGCATCCAGCTCTCCGACAAGCAGCAGATCGACCTGGCCCACTGGGCGCGCGTCGAGCAGGGGCGGATCGTCTCCATCCTGGCCATCTTCGACGCCCACGCCTACTGGACCCTGTTCGAAGAGCCCGAGCCGAGGCAGAACCCTTGCAGATTGACCTAGCTGCGGCACCGACCGACCCGGGCGCCTACGACGCGCGCAAACGCCGGCTGGCGGAGACCTTCACCAAGCTCTACCTGCGCGGTGCGTGGCGGCCTCTGGACCGGTTGGTGCGCCGGCTACACGCGGCCGATGCGGCGGCGGTGTTCGCCGAGCTGCCGGTCGCGCAGGTGGTCGATACCCTCCAGGCGGTGAGTCGCCCGCGTCACGCGGCGCGGATTGTCAACGAGATGCCCCAGGCGCTGCGCCATCAGGTCGTCGAGGCCTTGCCCCGCGAAGAGCTGGCGGAGCTGCTGGAGAATTTTCGACCCGATGAGCTGACGGACCTGATCCAGGCCCTGCCGGAGGATCGGCGCGAGCATCCGCTCTCCGCGCTGCCCGCTGACAGCCGCGACGAACTGGATAGCCTGCTGGCTCACGATCCCGGGGCCGCCGGTGGTCTGATGACCACGGAGTTCTTTGCCCTGCACGAGATGGTCACCGTGCGCGAGGCGATCGATGCCCTGCGGGGATACTCCGATGCCGAGATGGTCTTCTATCTCTTCCTGACCGACGAGGCCGGCCACCTGACCGGGGTTATCTCGCTGCGCCAGCTGCTGCTCGCCCGGGAGGACGCCCAGGTGGCAGAGTTCATGAGCCGGCGGGTCATCCGCGTGCGCACCGACACCGAGGAGGAGCAGGTCTCGCGGCTCTTTGATAAGTACCGGCTGCTCGCGCTGCCGGTGGTGGACGAGGCGGATGTCCTGGTGGGCATCGTGACGGTCGACGACATCATCGACGTCATCGGTGAGTCCACCACCGAGGACATGCTCCGCATGGCCGGTACCCGGCAGTCGGAGATGCTCACCGACTCGGTCTTCCGGATCGCCGGGGTGC
>Ga0207421_10001665_pt1 | contig 28237 bp, 10 predicted proteins | sample SodLakKL_010_SED_4_FD_187542 | JGI IMG/M metagenome (GOLD analysis project Ga0207421, IMG submission 187542) | Alkaline sediment microbial communities from Lake Tanatar, Kulunda Steppe, Russia - 8KL_010_SED (SPAdes) (version 2) | ecosystem: Environmental > Aquatic > Non-marine Saline and...
TCAAAAGCAAAGGTGCAAAGGTTCTTAGCTACCCCAAATCCTCCGGGAATAATTAAAGCATCATAAGAATCAGGATTAAAATCTTTAAGATCATTAACTGCTCCTCTCGACAAACGGGCAGCCTCAACCATTACATTACGCTTCTCCTTCAATTCATCACCTGTTATATAATTTAACACGTGGTGTTGTTCAATATTCGGCGCAAAAACTTGATATTCTGCACCATTTTTTGAAATAGAATACATTGTAAGTGTTGCCTCATGAATCTCAGATCCATCAAAAACACCACATCCTGCTAATAAAACTGCAAATTTTTTCATTTGAATATTTTTTTAGTTATTAAATTGATTAACAATGATTTAAATGCTTGAATGTTTGAACTTTATTAATTCTGTTCCGATGGAACCCTCATGTAATATTGTTCCCTTCGGTCACAAGATCGGTTGCTCGCAAAGCTCGCGAGATCGCTTCGCTAAGTTCGCTAAGTTCATTGTCTTTTGTGAACATCTTGTTAATGAGAGTTTCATATCCTTTATTTTTTTAGTTAAACTATCCTGTTAAATACAAACCAACTTATACCAAGGTGACTAATATATAACATTTTGAGGATTTTACAAAATGGTATTGAGCTTAAATAATTACCCCTTCAAATCAAAACTTTAAATGCCCGGCCTCAAAATCTCAAAACTCTGCCGACTAATATAGTTTTGAATTTTGGTATTTGGGTTTTGGGATTTGGGATTTGGGTTTTTGGATTTTGGATTTTGGCTTTATTCTCTTCCCTCCTACTCATGCCTCAAAGATTCCACGGGATCTTTTTGCGCAGCTTTAAGGGCAGGCATATAACCAAACAATATGCCAACAGATGCAGCCACACCAAACGATAGAAATATCGAAGGAAGAGTCACAATGGTCAGTATTCCGGCAATTTGCATTATTGCTCTTGAAATAAGCAATCCCAAAAAGATTCCAACAATACCACCGGTAATACTTATAAGCGTGGATTCTGATAAAAACTGCATAATAACATCATTTTTTTTAGCTCCAACTGCTAATCTTACTCCAATCTCCCTTGTTCGTTCCACGACCGATGCCAACATAATATTCATAATTCCTATTCCACCCACCAATAAAGATATGCCGGCTATAGCTCCCAAAACGATATTAAATATATCTTTAGCACGTTGCTCTTGTTGTAAAAGAAGCTCAGGAACAATAACTTCAAAATCACTTACATTGTTGTGCCTGCGACTGATTATGCGTTTTACAACATCCGCTGTGGCAGACAGCTGCTCAGAATCCTCCATCTGTATAACTATTCTGTCGAGTTGGTTATAGTTTGTTTGAGTATTATCCTCTTCATTACTTTGCTGGTTACGCCGAGCCTGCGCCCTTGCTCGCTGAATATCAGACGCTGACACAAATGACCGGTCCTTATACCTCAGCAACAAAGTTCTCACCGGCACATATACCACATTATTGAATTCGCTAACACCTAAGTCTTCAGTATCATCAGAAATTGTACGGTTTTCTGCAACTCCAATCACCGTTAGCCATATATCGCCACACTTGATCTGTTGTCCTATAGGATCTTCATTGCCAAAAAACACTGACCGCACATTACTGCCAATTATTGCAACAGGTGCCCCTTTTACCAGGTGCTTTTCTGTAAACATATTTCCCTGCCATAAATCCAAGTCAAAAACAGTAAAAAAATCGGGGGTAACACCGGATAGCCGAACCTGCTGCCTCACTCCCTTAGTTAAAGCATATTTGTTCATGTTTATCTCGGGGCTAATCTGCCTTACTAAAGGTAATACTTTTTTCAAATTATCAGCATCCTGAAGTGTAAGACCGGGAGAAAATCGCCCCTGCAATACTTCATCATTATTGTCAAAATAAAGCGGACGAACAATAATATTGTTGACACCTACCTGCTTCATTTGTTCAAGAATCTCATGACGAGCACCACTGCCAATTGCAAGCATAGCTATTACTGCTGCAACACCAAAAATGATACCCAATGCAGTAAGTAAAGAACGAAACTTATTCTGAAGAACGCTATCCATAGCAACACTTAGGTTATGAAAATACCTATATGCCCTAAAAGCTTCGGAAGAAATTTTTTTGAACAAATTCATTTCAAAATTTTAAATACTAATTAAGTTTCCAAATTGAAGCGTGATATATTACAAAAAATATGCTAGCAAAGCGAACCCTTGAACAATTTTTATATAATGTATAAATTATAAACTCTAATTAAACATCGTTAAGCTCAACAAAACTAATATTCTCAGGATCTTCAGGCAAAGTCAGCCAAACCTGATCTCCTTCCTTTAACCCTTGCTTTATAACTATTTGACTTTCATTACGTACGCCTGTTTTGACTTCTTTTCGCAAGACCTGGTTTTGTGATTGTTTAAAAACATAGTTAACAGTATCTAATGTATGGACTGCTTCTATTGGAACATAAAGCACATCAGGTATCAGATCAACTATAATCGTGTTTTTTGTCGTCATAGCAGGTCTAAGAATGGAGTCAAACTCATTTATTTGAATTTTTACTTCAAAAACACGTGCATCTTGATTAGGACGCTGTTCTCCAATATTTGCAACTTCAGTTACCTTGCCGGTAAATTTGTTTTCGGGAAATGCATCAACAGTTATTTCAACATCTTGATTTTCTTTAACCTTGCTGATATCAACCTCATTAACAAAAGTTCTGGACATCATCACCGAAAAGTCAGGTAATGTAGCAACAACATTATCCCATGAGCTTACTTGTGATCCTACCGTAATCTTTTCCCCATTCCAAGTTCTTTTGTAAATAACCATCCCCGATTCTGGAGCGTAAATTTCAAATTCATTAAATACCTCCTCCATATTTTCATAACGACGTTTTTGTTGATTGAGTGAGGCCGTAACTTCTTGCATTTTAGCTTTTGCTTGTTCCAGTCTAAGTTGGTAATTTTCTTTGGCTTGTTCATATGCTCTTTTAGCTCTTTCCAGGTCAATTTCGGTCTGCCGTATGGTTGCCGGAGGTTCATACTGTGACTGTTCCAATGCTATCTCTGCTTCATCATGAGCGTATTGTAAATTAATCAACTCATTCCGGGCATTTCGAAGTTCAAGTGTTGTATCAAGCATGGTTTGGGTATGTAGTGTTTGAAGTTTCTCCAGCTCAGTTTCCATATCTTTCATCCGGTTGCTTATATCCGATCGATCCAGGGTAGCCACCCAATCACCCTCTTCAACAACGGTACCTTCAGGAATCAACTCAGCTATGGTGATGTTCCAAATACCGGCAGAACGTAAGCCACTTGGCCCACGAATATTCTCACTATTCTTAGCTTCAAGCTCACCGCTGGTATGGACATTAATAGCAAAATCATCACGCTCGACTTGAACTTTGACAACCACATCCATATTACTCTCACTTCTCAAAAAATATGCTAAAGCCACTACTATTAAAATAACAACCGTCCAAACTATATGTGTTTTATATTTCATCTGAATATTTTATAGTTATTAAATTGATTAACAGTAATTTACATCCTTGCATGTTTGAACTTTAGTAGTTCTATTGTCAAAGCTAAAAGCTAAAAGCATTCGCTTAGTAACTTCTAACCTCTCTTAAACTCTCTTCGTCTCTCAGTCTCTTAGTTCTCTTAGTTCTCTTAGTTCTCTTAGTTCTCTTAGTTCTCTTAGTTCTCTTAGTTCTCTTAGTTCTTAACCCATGGAACCCTCATGCGAGTAAACCCCGTGGGTTTGGCAAAATATACATGGTTGGTCATGAGGGTTATTTCCGTGGATTTTGGCAAACCCACGGGGTTGAGTTTTATAAAAAGTTTATTATCAATCAAATATTTTAGTCTTTTTTATACGGTTTACTAATATTATTCCCGATATAACGGCAATAAATATCCATACGGAGCCATCCACCCATTGGGCAAAAATGATTTTACCTGTAGCAAATAACGCCGAATATGTCATAAAAATTGCACTTACCCAGCAAATTAGTAAATTGCGGATATTATGGCTTTTAACCTTTTCTTTGCTTTGGAATGGCTTCCATGCACCATCAGGTTTAACTTTATCATAAAATCTACGAAGAATCTCATTGCTAACCGGAGGTGTAAACTTAGTAACTAATAACCATACAATAGTAGTAACACCAACTGTAAAGAAAAAAGTTCCTCTATGTATCAAAAAGCTATCAGGCATAACATTTTCGAGATACAATTTGGCAAATCCATAGGTAATAAAAGGAGTAATTGTGGCGGCTATTTCGCTCCAGGCATTAATACGCCACCAATACCAACGCAATATTAGCACCAACCCTAACCCTGCACCACATTCAATGATAAATAACCAAATGCCTGTAATAGTTTCAACCCGCGTAGTAACATATAATGCCATTAACATAATTAGGAGGGTAGAAACTCTTCCTGCAAACACATAATGTTTTTGGGCAATATCTTCGTTCGTAAATGATTCTAGTGGTTTAAAAAATCTTTTATACAAATCATTAACAATATAACTTGCCCCCCAGTTAAGCTGAGTAGAGATAGTACTCATATACGCTGCGAGAAAAGCAGTAAGCAATAAACCTTTCAGGCCAACAGGTAAATAATCTTTCATTGCCATCACATATCCCATACGTTTTTCATCAGGACCCAAGTCGGGATATAAAATGAGTGCAGCAAGCGCAACTATTATCCATGGCCAGGGTCTTATACAATAATGTGCGATCTGGAAAAACAATGTTGCCATTACTGCATTTTTTTCATCCTTGCAACTCATCATTCTTTGGGCTATATATCCACCACCGCCCGGTTCAGCGCCTGGATACCAACTAGCCCACCATTGAACACCTATAAAAGCAAGGAAAGCTCCGATACTAATACTAAGTGTGCCTCCAAGCGAACCATTTTCAGAACCAATTTCAGGGAAAAAACGAAAAGTGGAATCCGGGAGTTGTTCTTGCATGCCAGTAATACCTCCTACCTTCTCAGTATTTAAAACAAGGTATGCAAGTATTATACTCGCCACCATAGCTATAAAAAACTGTATAACATCCGTTACAGCTACACCCCACAACCCGGAGATAGTTGAATAAACAACCGTAAGTAACATCAAACCGGCTACATACAATATTGCCTGCTGGGGATCAATACCAAAAAACACCTCTATTATTGTCACCATAGCAAGGTTAACCCAGGCAATAATCATAATGTTCATAAAAACACCGAGATATACAGCTTTAAAACCCCTGAGAAAAGAAGCTTCTTTGCCACCATACCTAATCTCAATAAATTCAAGTTCGGTAAGTATTTCCGCTCTTCGCCAATTTCGCGCAAAGAAAAAAGTTGTAAGCATGCCACCAATAAGCATATTCCACCACAACCAGTTGCCCGATATACCACTTTCACCAACCATCTCAGTAACTGCCAAAGGTGTATCAGCGGCAAAGGTTGTAGCTACCATTGATATGCCTGCAATATACCAGGGTAAATTCCGCCCCGTAAGAAAATATGCCGATAAACTTTTACTTGCCCTGCGCCTAAACTTTAATCCAATAGCTAAAGACAATAAAAGAAAACATATAATAATACTCCAATCAATAATGGCTAAATGCATGAAACCTGCTATTGTTAGGGAATATACTAATTGTGCAACTAAAAAGCTCTATATGCCGGTAAATAAGAATACATTTTTTTATTTTATTCCGAAGTTCCGGCAACGCTTTGCAAAAATAAGAGAAATATAAGAAGAGTATAAAATTTCGTATTATAAACGATTATTCACTTTTTTCCTTTTTCAACGGTAAATATACATAAAAGCAACTACCCTTACCCGGTTCACTTTCCAGCTTTACATGTCCACCGTGTTTTTCAACAATATATTTTACATAAAACAGCCCCATTCCAAAACCTTTATCATGCCGGCTTCCCATTTCATGTGCTCTAAAAAATTGTTTAAAAACCTCTTTATGATATGCAGGTGGAATACCAATACCATTATCAGATACAGCAATAACCAAATGATGAGCTTCATTATATGTAGTTACTTTTATTTTTGCAGGTTCCTTTGAATATTTGCGTGCATTTTCAAGCAAATTATCAAAAACATTGGTAAGATGTAATTTGTCACCATTGACCACATGATTTGAAGCATTAAACTCTGTTTCCAGGGTTCCGTCTTTCTGCTCGAGGAAAAACTCATGAATAAGCAAACTATCACTCAAAAGCGCATGTATGTCAACACCCTCTATATGTAGTGTTAACTCATTTCTTTCTATACGTCCATAGTGAAGAAACAACTCAACTGTTTGAGCAACCCTCTTGTTTTCTGTAATGATCATTTTAACCAACCTGTGTGCTTCTTCGTCAAGAGAATCCATCTCATGAAGCATCTCCGATGTTAAAGTTATTGTAGACAATGGGTTTTTCATTTCATGGATGGCATGGAAAAAAAAATTGTCACGCTTTTTGGAGGCACGTCTTTTGCTCAAATATAAAACCAATAAAACTACACAAAATATAACTAACAAAGAAATCAACACAACACTTACTACCATCTCTAAAAAGTTTAGATTATTCAAAGAATTATAAAGAATTTTCAAATATAGTTAAAGATATGATATTTTCCTAAATCTTAATAAATTTTTTGGTTTTTTGTTTAAAAAAATATTTTTAAATTATAAATAAAATCTACTTTAAAGACTAAAAGGTCTAATAGGTAGAATTTATACATTCGCAAATTTTCCTAAAGCAAAACAAAAACCCAACAAGAAAATTTTCCAAAAAACATAGCTCTTCTACAAAACTCAAGCATTAGAATAATTCAAAAAACTTTAAAACTCAATAAATTCACAACTAAATATAAGTTATAGAATTTCGTTTTTATTATAATTTTGTTTGCTTTATTTATAAATAATACTTTACTAAAATGACTAATATGAAATTTTAAATAGCTTGTTTTACTATTTAAAGCTATTTTCGTCTATAATCCGGATAAAAATATTTATTAAACGATTCTATTTGTATAGGTCGTTGTGGAAACAATAAAAAAATATGGCTAATAATTTTACTTTAAATTATTATATTTAAAAAAAATTTGCCATCTTGCATAGTTTTTGCCAAGTTACATAAATTTAAACGCTACTATAAATAAGATACGTATTAAAAGAAAAACTTTCAATTATTAAAAGACTCACTATGGCATGGTTTACTAAATCCGAAGAGAAAAAAAAGAATACAAGGGAAAATTTGTGGGTTCAATGTAAGAATTGTTATTCTCATATCTATAAAAGTGAATGGGAAACAAACCTGAATGTATGCCCCAATTGCAACTTCCATGGCAATATTAATTCATGGGACAGGATTGAGTTGCTGTTTGACAAAAATACATTCAAAGAGTTACATGCAAATATTTCTCCCGTAGATACCTTAAAATTTGTTGATCTTAAAGGCAGCTATCAGGATAAATTTGAAGCAAACAAAAAGAAGTCAGGTCTTTCGGAAGCTGTTGTAACAGGTTATGGCAAAATAAACAACTACAAGGTGGTAACAGCCATAATGGATTTTCGTTTCCTGGGTGGAAGCTTGGGTAGTGCCACCGGCGAAAAAATTTTACGAGCAGCAAATTATGCCCACGATAAAAATATTCCTTTGATAATATTTTCAGAATCAGGAGGTGCCAGGATGCAAGAAGGAGTTCTATCATTGATGCAAATGGCCAAGACTTGTAACGGCATAGCTAAGCTTAACAAAAAAAATATCCCATATATCTCGGTACTGGCTAACCCCACCACTGGCGGAGTTACTGCCAGCTATGCTATGATGGGAGACATAAATATTGCCGAGCCATATGCTGTTATCGGTTTTGCAGGAAGAAGAGTTATTGAGCAAACTATCGGCGAAAAATTACCCGAAGATTTCCAAACAGCCGAATACCTCTTGAAGCACGGTTTTATTGATTCTATAGTTAACAGAAAAGACCTAAAAAACTATATCAGTAACGTTTTAAGTTTTTATAATCGTTGATCCTTTATTGATTTTTATTTTAACAAAACAGAAAATAATGAGCTCTAAATCAGGAAAAAATTTAACTAAAAACAACAATGGCAAAACAGCATGGGAAATTGTCAAAATCAGCAGACATCCCAACAGGCCTTTATTACAAGACTACCTTGAACTTGTCTTTGAAAACTTTATAGAACTGCATGGTGACAGGTACTTTGCTGACGACCCTGCAGTAGTTGGTGGTTTTGCAGAAATAGCAGGAGAAAAGGTTATGTTGATAGGCCACAATAAAGGGAAAAACACTAAAGAAAATATTGAAAGAAACTTTGGGATGGCCAAACCTGAAGGTTATCGAAAAGCCCTACGGCTAATGAGGTTAGCCGAAAGATTCAACATACCAATTATTACAATTATTGACACACCGGGGGCATTCCCTGGCATCGAAGCAGAAGAAAGAGGTCAGGCTGAATCAATTGCCAAAAACATTACCGAAATGGCTAAAATTGAAGTCCCTATTATATCAGTAGTAATTGGTGAAGGTGGTAGCGGTGGAGCTCTGGGTATTGGTGTTGGAAATACGATATTGATGCTTTCAAATGCAATATATTCAGTTATCTCACCCGAAGGTTGCGCTTCAATATTATGGAGAGACTCCAGCTACGCCCCTGATGCCGCTGATGCTCTTAATTTAACAGCCAAATCCCTCCTGAAACTGGAAGTAATTGATGAAATCATCAACGAACCAGGTGATGGAGCACACACAGACTACAACAAAACAGCAGAAGAAGTAAAAAACTCTATTATAAAAAACTTAAAATTATTGAAAAACTTATCCGTTAATAAATTGTTAGATAAAAGAGACGAAAAGTATTCCAATATGGGTGATTTTTCAACAAAAGGTTGACATTAGAAAATTAATTTATATAAACCAATCATTTAATGATTATGAGTAAAAAGGAAAAAACATTAAGAATTACAGATACTACCCTGCGCGACGGCCATCAATCACTTTGGGCCACAAGAATGAGAACCGATGACATTATCAACATCATTGACACTATTGATAATGTTGGTTATTATTCATTAGAAGTGTGGGGTGGAGCAACTTTCGATGTATGTTTAAGGTATCTGTACGAAGATCCCTGGGAGAGATTACGCCTTATTAAATCCAAAGCAAAAAACACGCCTTTGCAAATGCTGTTGAGAGGTCAAAACATAGTTGGCTACAAAAATTATCCTGATGATCTTGTTGATCGATTTGTAGCTGCTGCTCATGATAATGGCATTGATATTTTCAGGGTTTTTGATGCTTTGAATGATTCCAGGAATTTGGAAACCGCAATTAAAGCAGTAAAAAAGTATGGTGCTCATGCCCAGGGGTCACTATGTTACACAATAAGCCCTGTACACACAATAGAAAAATTTGTAAACGATGCCAAAGCCCAGGTTGACATGGGAATAGACTCGTTGTGCATAAAAGATATGGCAGGTCTTCTTTCCCCAACAATGGCCAGTGAACTGGTACACGCTTTGAAAAAGAAGCTGGACATACCCGTACAATTACATTGTCATGCCACCAGTGGAATGGCTTATTCTGCCTACTTTGATGGTGTTAAGGCAGGTGCAGGTGCAATTGACTGTGCCATATCAACCTTAGCAGGCTTTTCATCTCAACCACCCGTTGAAACAATGATTGCTATGTTTGATAAAACAGAGCATGAGGTAAATCTTGACATGGAAGCATTACGCAACGTTAACAAATATTTTACCGATCTAACACCTCAAAGATGTAAACCAAGAAATTTCGAACCTATTGTTGATTCCGAAATATTGATTCATCAGATACCGGGAGGCATGATTTCAAATTTCAAATCCCAATTAGCACAACAAGGAGCAACAGAAAAGATTTCTGAAGCGCTTGAAGAAGTCTCTAAAGTAAGAAAAGACCTTGGATATCCTCCATTAGTGACCCCTACCAGTCAAATTGTCGGCACACAAGCGGTTATGAATGTTTTGGCCGAAGAAAGATATAAATTAGTTCCTCAAGAGGTTAAAAACTATGTTAAAGGCATGTATGGACGTCCACCGGCACCTGTGGAACCTAAGGTAGCTAAAAAAATACTTGGGAAAGAAAAACCTATTGAACACAGACCTGCGGATGATCTTAAGCCTGTATTACCAACAGCTACAAAGGACATATCTAAACCCGGACTTATAAAAAGTGAAGAGGATATCTTGTCATATTGCCTGTTCCCCGAAGTTTCTATGGAATTTTTCAAATGGCGAGAACTGCCGGAAGATCAAAGACCAAAAACACCGGTGGAAATTGAGTGTGAGGAGTTGAACAAAGAAAAAGAAACAAGCGAAAAAACAAAGAAGCCGGAAGATATGGAGCCTTTGTTAAACAATGAAGATTATTCAGGGATAAAAGAGATCATTGAAAAAGCCTCACAAATGCAACTAAACGAGATCATTATCAAAAAAGGTGATTTCAACCTCGCTCTCAGATCAGGAAATGGAAATACTGCTCAAGGCTTTTCAATCGAATCAGAGAGGGGATCAACCACTCAAAATACTGATAATGTTGCAGTAAAAGAAACAGAACCCCAACAAAAGAAACAAAAGGAAGATGCCGTTGGTTCTGGCGAAACAATAAACGCAGTGATGGCAGGCACTTTTTATCGATCTCCCTCAGAAAACAGTTCGCCATTTGTGGAAGAAGGTTCTGTTGTTGACGTCGGAGACCCTATTTGCATCCTTGAAGCAATGAAGCTGTTTAATGAGATAGAATCACCGTTAAAGTGCGAGATTGTCAAGATCCTTGTTGAAAACGGCCAAAAAGTTACTAAAGACCAGCCTATTATGGAAATCAAAAAAATGTAGGCTGAACTACAATATTGAAGAGGTGCCCGGAAGCATATCTTCCGGTGTACTTTTTATTGCATCCTCTATCTGTTTGAGCAGAGTTTTGCTATCTTTTGACAAAACACCTTCCGGTGAAAAGTTGTTTGAAACATGGTTGCTACGATATATGACATTCTCTACAGTGAGATTCTCAATAAATGATTTTAATTCTTCAAAAAGTTCAACAATTGTTTGCTGAACATACTCCCCTTTGAAACAAGCTTTAAAATGGCCCTGCCCTAATGGCAAACTTAATGTAAGAGTTGAATGCAGGAAATAGAATACCTTAAATAGTTTTTTGTTCTAATTTCTTTTTTATTGTAATTTTGCCGGTAACTTTTTAATGTATAGACTTTTAAAAAATATTATAAAAATGGGCCAACAAGATAAACCTAAACTATTTAAAGATTTTCCTCCGGTTTCCACCCAACAATGGGAAGATAAAATACAAGAAGACCTTAAGGGCGCCGATTATGACAAAAAGTTGATATGGAATACTATTGATGGATTTAAGGTGCGCGCTTATTACAGGCTTGAAGACAATAAAGAACTGGAACAAACCCAGGCACTTCCGGGGCAGTTTCCCTATGTACGGGGAAAACAATTTGAAAACAATAACTGGAAGATCAGGCAGGATATTGAGGATAAAAACTACATTAATGCCAATAAGGAAGCCCTTAATGCTATTGAAAAAGGAGCTGAAGCCATCGGTTTAAATGTCACAGGCATATCCAACAGGGAGCAACTCGCTGATGTGATCAATGGGATAAACCTCAATAAAATATCTATAAGCTTTATACACGCATTGAATTATAAAACACTTTTGGAAGAATTTCTGAAAGTGCTATCAAACAAAAATATAGATACCGAAAAAGTTGAAGGATCTTTTAGCTTTGACCCATTGGGTTATTTTGTTTTATATGGGAAATTTTTTCACACACAAGAGAACAACTTCAATGATGCTGCCGATCTAATTAATAAGTGCAAAAAGCATATGCCTCTTTATAAAGTAATAAATATTAACGGGCAACACTACCATGAAGCAGGTGCTACTAATGTACAAGAAGTTGCTTTTTCACTTGCACAGGCAAATGAATACCTTGCACAGTTGACCGACAAAAATATCCCTGTAGATGATATAACAACACGCATGCTATTTAACGTATCCATAGGGTCAAGTTACTTTATGGAAATTGCAAAAATCAGGGCTTTAAAAATGTTGTGGGCAAATATTGTAAAACAATATAAACCTAATAGTGATAAAGCATGCCAAGCCAATATTCATGCTTTAACATCAGGTTGGAATAAAACCATTTATGATCCTTATGTTAACATACTACGCTCAACCACAGAAGTTATGGCTGCTTCTATAGGTGGTGTTGACAGCATGACTGTAAATCCTTTTGACACAACGTTCAAAAAACCCGATGCTTTTTCAAAACGACTTGCACGCAACCAACAAATAATAATAAAAGAAGAATCTTATTTTGATAAAGTGGCCGATCCTGCCGGCGGTTCTTATTACATTGAACAACTTACTCACTCCATAGCCTCGGAAGCATGGAAGCTTTTCAAGGAAATTGAAAGCAAAGGAGGGTTTATTGAATACTCAACCAATGGCTTTGTAAAAGAAGAAATAGAAAAAATTTGTCAAAAGCGCGATATGAACATTGCTATGCGCAAACAGGTGTTTGTTGGAACAAACCAGTACCCCAACCTACAGGAAAGCATGCTCGATAAAATACAACCCACTGCGAAACTTTCTGATTTAGGTGGTTTAAAACCATACCGGGGTGCACAGTATTTTGAAGCCATCAGGTTGGCTACAGAAAATCACCGCCAAAAAGGTTTCGAAATACCGAAAGTGTTTCTCTTTACTTATGGTAACCTAACCATGAGAAAAGCCAGGGCTAATTTTACAACCAACTTTTTTGGATGTGCAGGCTATGAAATTATTGACAATACCGGCTTTAACACCATAAAAGAAGGAGTAGATACCGCAGTTAGAGAAAATTCTGATATTGTAGTGCTTTGCAGCTCAGATGAAGAGTATGAAGAAATGGCCGAGGCAGCTAAAAAAATTAAAGAAAAAGCTGAAAATACTATAGTAATTGTGGCAGGCTATCCAAAAGAGCTCATATCTAAACTCCGGGAAGCAGGAGTTGATGACTTTATTCATATCAAATCCAATGCCATTGAAGTGCTAAACAAATACCAGGAATTATTTCAAATAAATTAATAGTTGTGAAGTAAGTTGTTTTATATAACAATATCACATTTAACAAAGAATAAAAACAAACATTAAAATATAATTCAAAATGAGACCAGATTTCAGCAATTTATCATATCAAGCCAAAAGCAATTTAACTCTCGATTATAAAAAATGGGAAGAGGAAAAAGGTATTACCAAAAACTGGTTAACACATGAAAAAATTCCCGTCAAGCCCATTTATGGACCCGACGACCTCCTGGAAATGGAGCATCTTGATTATGCTGCCGGCATACCACCCTATCTAAGAGGTCCTTACAGTACAATGTATACTGTAAAACCATGGACTATAAGGCAATACGCAGGTTTTTCCACGGCAGAAGAATCAAATGCTTTTTACAAAAGAAACATTGCAGCAGGACAAAGAGGATTGTCAGTTGCTTTTGACCTACCAACACATCGAGGCTATGATTCTGATCACGAAAGAGTTGTTGGCGATGTAGGTAAAGCCGGGGTTGCGGTAGACTCAATACTGGATATGAAAATATTATTTGATGATATTCCGCTGGACAAAATGTCGGTATCAATGACTATGAACGGTGCTGTTCTGCCCATTATGGCGTTTTATATTGCTGCTGCCGAAGAGCAGGGTGTATCACCTGAAAAGCTTACCGGTACCATACAAAATGACATACTTAAGGAGTTTATGGTTCGTAACACTTATATATATCCTCCTCTACCATCAATGCGTATCATTGCAGATATCTTTAATTTTACCTCACAATACATGCCCAGATTCAACTCAATAAGTATCAGCGGCTATCATATGCAGGAAGCAGGTGCAACCTCTGATATTGAGCTTGCATACACTCTTGCAAATGGGTTGGAATACATACGCACAGGTCTTAAAACCGGCATGGATATTGACTCTTTTGCACCCAGATTATCTTTCTTCTGGGCAGTTGGGATGAACCACTACATGGAAATAGCAAAAATGCGTGCAGCAAGAATGCTATGGGCAAAAATCGTAAAACAATTCGATCCAAAAAATCCAAAATCATTAGCCCTAAGGACACACTCCCAGACATCAGGCTGGAGTCTTACCGAACAAGACCCTTACAACAACATTACACGCACCTGCTGTGAGGCTATGGCTGCCGTTTTAGGCCATACACAATCTTTACACACAAATGCACTTGACGAAGCTATTGCCCTGCCAACAGATTTTTCAGCAAGAATAGCTCGTAATACTCAATTATATCTGCAAGAAGAAACAAATGTGTCCAAAGCAATAGACCCCTGGGCCGGTTCTTATTACGTAGAAACCCTCACCCACGAAATTGCTCAAAGAGCGTGGGAACACATCCAGGAAATTGAAGAACTGGGTGGAATGGCTAAAGCGCTGGAAACCGGTGTGCCAAAAATGAGAATTGAAGAAGCTTCAGCCCGAAAACAAGCAAGGATTGACAGTGGAAAAGACGTTATAGTTGGAATAAACAAGTATCGCCTTGACAAAGAAGAGCCACTTGAAATCCTTGACATTGACAATTCTGCCGTTAGAAACTCACAAATAAAAAGGTTAGAAAAGCTTAAAGCCGAACGCAATGAAGAAGAAGTAAAAGTAGCCCTGGATAAAATTACCAAGGCATGCGAAACAGGCGAAGGCAATCTTCTTGAACTATCAGTAGAAGCAGCACGAAAACGTGCTACCCTGGGTGAAATATCCATGGCTTGTGAAAAAGTATTTGGCCGCTACCAGGCCGTTACACGTTCTATATCAGGAGTTTATTCTATGGAAATCGAAAATAATGACAGCTTTGCCAAAGCTAGAAAAATGGCTGATGAGTTTGCAAAAATTGAAGGACGAAGACCACGTATCATGATAGCCAAAATGGGACAAGACGGTCATGACCGCGGTGCAAAAGTGGTCTCTACGGCTTATGCCGATATGGGATTCGATGTAGACATAGGTCCTCTTTTCCAAACACCAAAAGAAGCGGCAAAACAGGCTGTTGAAAACGACGTACACATCGTAGGTGTGTCAAGTCTCGCAGCAGGCCACAAAACACTCGCACCGCAAATTATACAGGAATTAAAAAACCTGGGACGTGATGACATCATGGTTATTGTAGGAGGCGTTATACCTTCACAGGATTATCAAGAACTATATGATAAAGGAGTCGTTGGAGTATTTGGACCGGGAACTGTAATCTCAGAAGCAGCAATTAAAATACTTGAGATCCTTATGGAGATGAGAAAATAAATTACGTTAATAATATAAAACATGTAAATCTCAACCCCGTGGGTTTGGCAAAATTTACGGAACTAACCGTCATGGCCAACCACACAGGTTTTGCCAAACCCACGGGGTTGACTTACAAATTATTGTTAATCAATTTAATAACCATAATATGAAAATATTAATAAAAAACATAAAAGAATTAATCCAAATTGAAGAAAAAGGCGCTAAAAGCAAGGTATGCGGCAAAGAAATGTCGGAGCTACCATCAATAAAAGACGCCTATCTTTATATTAATGATGGGCTGATTAAAGATTTTGGCAAAATTGATAGTCTTGCTTCCAGTGAGCTTTATAACGAAATAACCGGCAAAGATGTTAAAATAATAGATGCTTCGGGTAAACTGGTCTTGCCATCATTTTGTGATTCCCATACACATATCGTATATGCCGGAAGCCGTGAAATAGAATATATAGATAAAATCAAAGGTCTATCATACGAAGAGATCGCAAAACGTGGCGGCGGGATACTCAATTCAGCCAAGCGAATGCAAAAAGCAGACGAAACAGAGCTTATTGAACAAGCCCTGGAAAGACTCGAGGAAATAAAAATGCTTGGAACCGGTGCTGTTGAAATAAAAAGTGGCTATGGGCTAACAACAGAATCAGAATTAAAAATGATGCGGGTTATTAAAAAGCTCAAAGAATTGACGCCACTTACTATAAAATCAACCTTTATGGGTGCTCATGCCGTACCGATGGAATACAAACAAAATCAGACGGCATATGTGGATAAGGTAATAGATGAAATGATACCGGTAGTAGGAGACGAAAACCTTGCTGATTATATTGATGTATTTTGCGACAGGGGATTTTTTACACAAAAAGAAACAGAAAGGATTTTGGAAGCTGCCCAAAAGTATGGAATGAGACCAAAGCTGCATGCAAATGAGCTTGATTACTCAGGAGGAATACAAACAGGCGTTAAGTATAATGCTCTTTCGGTTGACCATCTTGAATTTACCGGCAAAGATGAAATTGAGACATTGTTAAAATCCGATACTATGCCAACATTACTGCCCGGTGCAGCTTTCTTCTTAGAGATGGTATATCCGCCGGCACGTAAAATGATTGACAGCGGACTGCCGGTAGCAATGGCAAGTGATTATAATCCCGGCTCTTCCCCATCAGGTAATATGCAGTTCGTAACATCACTAGGGTGCATAAAAATGAAAATGCTGCCCGAAGAATCAATACATGCCGTTACTATTAATGGCGCCTACGCAATGGGGGTTGAAAGCAATATGGGAACCATCAAGAGAGGCAAAAAAGCAAACCTGTTCATCACAAAAAAGATACCTACCTATGCCTTTATTCCATACAGCTATGGAAGCAACAATGTGGATACGGTGATTGTGAATGGCAAGGTGCAGTAGGGATGCCATGCATAGCGTCCACATGAAATCACAGCCATTAATGGTGCTCCATTAATGGCATTCCATAGCATCCAAGCCATGCATGGCGATTCTAATCCTTTTAGCCGGAATTAAACCATTCAAAGCACTAATTTGAAATTTGTATCATCATGGTCTTAATCCCACTGTCTGTCAAAATATGTAGAAAATACATTCCCTCCTTCAAGCCAAAAACATTCAATTCATGAGACATATCATTAACATCGGCAATAATCACTCTATGACCTAGCATACTTATTAAGTGTACTTCTGAAATAAACTTATTGGACTCGATATATAGTATGTTACTGACAGGATTAGGAAACACGTTTACTATATGCTCTTCTATTGGATCTATATAAGTATCGTCAACCTCAAGCTCAACTATAACATCTACATCTTCATCAATTATTTCTACATCACCTGTTGCTTCAAAATAGCCCTCATGGCTGACTTTATAAGAATACATACCCGGAGCGATATCTTCAAAAAGGTATACTCCGTCATCATAATCATCGCCATCAAATGTTATAATGGCATCATTAACCTCACCTCCCGTTTCAGCATTTAAAACCTGAAAGCTAAGAATATAGGTAGTTATTCCAAAAACTGCATGGATTTTATGGTCTGAAGTTACATTTTCAAACTCATATTCCTCGACAGCTCCTGCACTAATTTTATCCACAAGCACATCCTCTATATGATATCCTGCATCAGGCTTGATTGCAAATTGCTGTTTACCGCCGTATTCGACTATAATATGGCCCCCAGGTTCTATTATACCGTTATCACCGGCACTGCCAATAATAACATAAGTTTTGATAGCAAAATTTGCCATCAAATTACGCTCCTTCTCTACCATAAATTCAAATACCTCTTCAGTGGAAACTTCTATCTCATCCTCCGTCCAATTAACAAATTGGTAACCTGTAGCTGGTATAGCAATAAGCTCCACCATTTGAAAATGATTATAATCATCTGCTCCGGTTACTGTACCATAACTCTCATCATTAGGTATTGCAGTAATGGAATAAACGTTGATTGCAAAATTACCTACCAGGCTTCGGGCTTCTTCTGCCGTAAACTCATATACCTCATCTGTGGACACCTCTACACCATCTTCTGTCCAGTTAACGAAATGGTAGCCTGTTTCCGGAGAGGCAGTTAGAATAACATCATTAAAATGTTCGTAAGATCCTGAACCTTCAACATATCCAAAATCTTCGTCATTGGATGCTGCTGTAATGTTGTAAATATTGACAGCAAAATTAGCCACCAGGTTTAGATCTTCTTCTGCCGTAAACTCATATACCTCGTCTGTAGATACTTCTATGCCATTTTCTGTCCAATTAACAAAATGATAGCCTGTTTTCGGGAAGGCTGTTAGAATTCCATCTTCAAAATGTTCGTAAGACCCTGAACCTTCTACATATCCAAAATCTTCATCATTGGATAATGCTGTAATGTTGTAAATATTAATAGCAAAATTAGCCACCAGGCTTCGATCTTCTTCTACCGTAAACTCATATACCTCATCTGTAGACACTTCTATGCTATTTTCTGTCCAATTAACAAAATGATATCCTGTAACAGGGACAGCTGAAAGGCTTACCAGCTCAGACTTTTCGTATTCGCCGCCACCTGTTACCGAACCATAATTATCATTGTTTGTATTAGCAGTAATGTTATAAAAGATAATTATTCTCACAGTCCACTGAGCCGATTGATCAATAAGGCCGTATTCGCCATTAAAGCCGGAAATTTCAGTGACATTCACAGTTAATATATATTGATCATCCTCGGAGGTTAACTCCATCAACCCACTTATTTTGTAAAGATTCTCATTAGATTCATCCTGTTCTATAACCAAGCTTTCTGTTGAAAGAGTATTGCCCTCCACGATATTTAAGGATAGTTGGCTATTTGTAAAAGTGCTTTGTATAATAGGCATATTAAACAAAACAAAGACACTATCTATAGGATCACCCGGGTTTTCAGGTATTCCAAAAAACTTTTCGATAAATGGCGCATCATATGCTTGTACCCACGTCACTTGTTTACCAACCTGGCCATGGTTTCCAATAAGATCATATATGGAAATCGTTTCAACGGTAAGGCTATAATGTCCACTTGCGGCAGTTTTATTTGCAAAATTCACATTAAAAATAGAATCATTTATTTGTGTCACAGTAACTGTTGAGTCCATAAGATTCGGGCCTGCCTGGTTACGAAGTATCATATCCTCATAGGTAAATGTTTCAGGATCAATGGCTTTATTAAACACTACTTCAACATCCAATATATGTGTATCAATGACACTTTCCGGCACACCATTTATAGCAACTACTTCCGGAATATCCTGTTCAATAGGTTCAAAAATAACTGTATAGCTATATGGAGGGGGAGATGTAAATATATCAACAAAATGCAGTTTGTTTTCATATATTGGTTCGCCGCCATCCGGTATAGTCACATGGGTGAGCCAGATGTTATCCAACGGTATCTCTTGTCCATCTTCACGTATGCAGCTGACAATTCTAAAATCACCTTTGCCCGGATCATCAATACGTGTATAGTTCCAGCCGGTTTTAGATGGCTCAACACTAAGTTCTATAGCTAGATTACTCATGCTTACCTTACCATCTGTGCTTGATGTGTCAGCCAGATGTACCTGTTCAACTATTCCATTGGAATAGTGCAATGCATCCGGGATATCATCGCTGTCCGGTATATTATTTACCAAAAAGTCGTTAATACCATCCTCATGGTCTCCATATACATAAACACTCTTTACGAGTTCATGTATATTAACACTACTAATCAGGCTCAGGTCAGGATTTCCAAAACTATTGAGATGATTTACTGATACTGAATACGATACGAAATGACCAAGCAAGGTACTGGTAAACCACCATTGGCCAACTGCAGTTTTGCCGCTTTCAATATTACCAAAATCAACATTCATTAAACCGAGTTGTGTAGGTTGACCACTGAGGTTTGAACCAGCTATTTCAAAATCTATCAGCAGTCCTTTTTCGTTATCGATTATTTTGGGTTGAGCAGATTCAATGTTGACGCCATAAGCTGGACCGGCACCCCTGTTTTCAATCATAACGGCCAGTTCGGCCGGGATGCTTGGTTCAATAACATCAGTAAGAGGATCATTGCCAAGAATATCACGCTGCATAAAATAATCGATATACAAGTCAGGGCTTGGGTTTACCTGAAGTGTAACCGGATACAATGTTTGCTCAAAAAATTCACCGGTAAAAGGATCAATGTAAGAGAATTTTCCACCAAATGTATAATATCGCGGCACATCAGGTGCTGCTCCACGTTCAGGGATAAACATAACAACGGCCGAGCCTTCTGTTTGAGGGTCCAACACACCGGAACCATCAATTCCAGTTAGCTGATCAAGAGATTTAGTAGTTATTTCAAAAAGATTATTTCTTAATACTCCATTATCATCACGAACTTCAATATCAAACTTAATGTTTTCCATAGGAAGCCCTTCATGTCCGTTAAAAATGGCAAGGGTACCTTCAAATGCTTCACGAGTCATGGTAAGGGTTTGTGAAAACTGTATAGTTACAGTGGCACAGACAGATGATGATGTATTATCAACTAAATTTTCAGTTCTCCTGTAAGCTGAATTAAAAAGTGAGTCGAGCGATGGATAACCCTTTTCCTGGGCATAGTTAATTGCAGTATCCAAAGATAAAGAATATTCATCTATCTTAATTTTATCAATAATATTTGTATATTCTTGTGTGGGCGAAAATATTTCTAAATCCCATGCTTCCATAGTCGTATTCCAGCGGTTAAAAAACCCTGTCATCTCTGTTTGCGTGAGATCAGAACTGCTGAGATCAGACAAAATTTCATTCTGTCTATTAGAACTTATATCCGCCAGTTCATCAATACTGGGAAAAACAAACTCATTAAACAAAAAGAAGTCCTGTTTATTTATTAACTCCTCATTATCATAAACTTCTCTGATAATGTCTTCGATAGCAGCAAAGCCTTTATGGAGCATAAAATAATCATCCCTCAGTTCTTTTAATGCATCAAGTCTGCTGGAGCCACTTTTAGCCCATCCCATATCTCTGTTTATTTTCTCACCAATAGCCCAGCCAATATCAAATGCTCTTCTAGCTTGTCTCCATATTCTTCTTCCAGCAGCTAAAGGTTTGAATCCACTTGCCGATATAATGGGATCCATTGGATCGGGCATTGGCGCAGCTCCTTTGAATATATTTAATATGTCTGGCAAGAAGGGATCACAGCCAACATTATCAGATCGCATAGTCCTGGATTCCACTCTGGGGGGGAAATTTATCATACCGGAGCCGCTTCCCGGCGCCAGGCCTGGCCCGAGATTAGAAGCCGGACCTAAATTTATCCCTCCTCTTAGCGCCTCCCTTGATCCTCCAGTCGACACAAAATAACATATCCTGCCTTCATATATTATACCGGCTTCAACAACACGCAGCCTGCCGTCAGGACCGCACTCAAACTTAAAGTCTGTTATAACCACATCACTACAATGCAGTTCTCCTTTACTATTACTCTTACTTTCCGGCCTTCTTTCCATAATCACAGGCACCTGCACTGAGGTATGGGGTAAAATATCCATTTGATTGACATTGGCTGTAAACATGTATTCGGGATCTTCAGGAAAAGTAATATTAACATCCTCTGCTGTGATTAAACCATGGTTGGTAAGAGTCAAGATAAAAGGAAATACTTCGCCATGTTCCAAATGTGGCATGGTATCGGGCATTTCCATTACTACCACCGGTGCAGGGACGTTTGTTTCAAAGTCAACAACCAGGTTGATCTCGTATTGGTCGGGTATCATTGTTGGCACAACATTCCATGAATAGCTTATGGCCTGAAAGTCTATAAAAACCAGCTCTGTGTTGACTTTCCCTTTTTCGACGTATATGATATTCTGGTATGTACTATGTTGCTTCGCACCTACCCGCAGGTTATAATATCCCTCATTTATATCATCCACTACAAAATGCCCGGCAGCATTTGTTAACCCCTCGGCAATTATCTGACCCGTATAAGGATGTGAAACAACCACGTTAGCACCCTCTAGATGTGGTGCTGCAGCTGTGTTATATGTATATTCATTAACAACATCTACCAAAAGATTACCTGTTGACTGTGAAACCGGTTCAAAAGTAAAAGGAAGTGTAATGCCGCCGGCATTAGTGGCTGAAAGTGATAATTCGCCGCTGATCGGATTGTTTAACTGCAAATCACTGCCTGGAGTGAGCCTTAAAGTTACCTTAGCAGTTGCCCCGGGTTGAAGCGAAGGTATGGTATCTGACCCTGCAAAAGACATCCAGTCTACATCGGGCAAATAAACAGTAATTAAACCGGTTTTATCCATACCGTTGTTTCTCACCTCAAATTCTGCATAATTGATCTGATCCTGTATCATAGTTCTTGTCAGAACTACCGGATCAAGCCTAAGGTTACCTTTGGTTGGCTCGCTGTAAAACCATGCACTAAACCTGAACCTTGTTCCTTCGGCAGAAGTAAGCTGCAATTTAACCTCTTCATAAATATTGCCGGCTGTAATCTCCGAAGCAGTAACCGTGTAGTTGAGACTCGCATATGAATTACCGGAAAGACTGGTTATAGGCGATGAGCTAATTTCACATCCAGGTGGTGCAGACAAAACTTCTAATCTAACATTGCTTAAGCTCATGCTACTGTTATTCTTGATCTCCAATGAAAATTGTTTTGTTTCATCCAGCCGCATATCCCATTTTATATAACCTTTCTCTGTAGGTTTTGCCCCAAGGATTACAAAATCATCCTGGGCTTCAACCGATCCTGCTCCGGGATAACATGCACCAACAATATAATGACCGGCTTCACCTTTTACCGGAACAAAATCAACACTAAACTCTCCATTTTCATCACTTGTAGTATTAAACACTCGTCTGACATCACTTACCACCACATAAACGTCAACATCTTTATTTGGCAAAACACCTTTGCCAACTGCCTCGGTATATCCTGTAATAGTAACAGGCATTGTTCCGTTAAAGACATCCCCATCAACCATAGCTGTTGCACTGTAATCCGGCAGGATCGAAACAGGCTCGGCAACCGTGGTATTATTGATTGAGGTCAGCTCGTTAAATTCATTATTACCATTTACCCGGGCAATTATATAGTAATCTCCGATAATATCTTTGGGAATGTAACTCGCATTAATTGTTAAAGAGTCTCCAATATTTATAACTGACGAGGTGTACCTTTTAGCAATCAGCCTATCCGACCTGTTAAATTTGTCATCTTGAGAAAGATAGATCTCCACCTCTACCCCACTTGGTGCAATAGCAAATCCCTTATTTCCAATCTGCAAGCTGATATCCAGTTCATCATTTACAAATAAATAATCTTCGGAAAGCGTTAACCCTGTAGCAACAAAGTCGGGCATGTTACGATCCATAATTCTTATCCAGCATGAACCTGAACTATAATCTTCCGAAGAAACTAAAACACTTACTATATGGTCTATGCCTTCAATTTCATCATCCAGGGTGTTAAACGGAACATCAACAGACTTAACACCTTCAGGCATAATTACCGTTTCCTGTACTTCAAGAACATCATTACGTTCATGCTGTATGCTAACTGTGATTTCCTCAACTCCGGGTGTGTTGCGACTAATAGTGAGTTCACCGGCATTATCAATGTTTTCAGGTACAACGAAAGGATTGGCAGAAACAGATAATGCAGGGCCATCATCATCAATAATAGTAAGTTCACTGCTTACAGCCCCTTCTGTTCCTAATGGGGCGCCACATCCACAAGAGGCAATATATACGGCGGCCGTAATTTCAACTACACGGTCGCCGTCAACAATATCATTATCAATCACACCTATATTAAACTCCTGCTCTGTTTTGCCGGCAGGGATGCTCACTGTGTTTGGAAAAAATACCTGCCCCGCCATATTGGCCGTAATCTCAATTTTAAAATCAATATTAACGGGTTCATCGATCTGAACTTTAGCCCAGGAAGCATAAGGGCCGGCATCTTCGGTGACTATTGAAGGATTGATGGTAAATGAAAGCTCCGGTATGTCATCATCATAAATGGTGATCATCACAGATACCGGGTCATAGCCGGGTGCTGTTCCCTGTATGAAGACATCTTCTGTTAGCTCCGGGATATCATCATCAATAACTTTTATATCAATAACCCCGCTTGCCTCCCCGGCCGGTATCAAGACATTGGCCGGCAAACTGATCTGGTTTGGCCTTGCGGTAAACAATGTTACATTCAAAGTATCATCGGTAACAAAGTCGCGCGTTACGGTAAGCTGCACAGTATCGCCTTCCCATGCTTCATTGCTGCTCAGCGACATACCCAGCTCGGGTAGCTCATCATCAATAACTGTAAGGGTTGTGACAGTTTCGAGATAATCACCGGCTGTAGCGGTGATCTGAACATCAATGTCGCCTTCTATCAAATCGTTGTCAATAGCGTATATGTCGAACCTGGCACCTGCACTATTTGCCGGGATAGTAACTGTTTCAGGCAATGTTATTCTATTTTCCTCGGATACATCCAAGGTAACCACAAGCTCACCTGCACGGCTGCCACTCCTGTAAATCATAGCTCTCAGCGGTGAAGTTGCATCTTCATCTATCGATTTCTCCGGCAATGATATAGCAAGCCGCCTTTCCATAAATACGGTTTCAACTGATAAAGCGGTATTGTTAGCCGTCGCATTAGGCTTCTCTATAAGTTCGGGATTTGGGGTTAATCTTACCTCAAGAAACACATCACCTTCCATCTCCGGATATTCATGTACCATAAAATTAGCACTCACTCCAATAGTACCAGAGGCCTCAAGCACATCCCTATTTTGTGTGTAACCAAGCACTTGTGTTTGGGAACCTGAAACAACAGCCACTCTTTGGCTCCATCCACCAATGGCCTCATCATCACCTATGTTTTCTACCTCCCATCCTACTGTAAGGATTTCACCGGGTATAATGTTTCCACTTAAAGAGGTTACTCCAACTACTGCCAGATCGGGGTATGGCGGCAAACTAATATCTGTTGGCTCTTGTGAACGCAATATGTTGTTTTCTTCATTTATTTCAGGAACTACATTATCCGCATCGGTTACAACATAAACATAATAATCACCTTCAAGGTCATTGCTAAGTGTAACATCTATCTCATTGGTATAGGATTCATCAGGATCTAAAAAGGATATGTTATCATAAGTGCCTATCAGTATTGCATCTGAGGCATTGAACTCTTCTTGCTGCGATAAATATACGTTATCTTTCCATTGCCACAACCCGGTTTTGCCATCACCTATATTGGTTATTGTATATGAAATATGAATGTCTGACCCGGCAATCGCAGTATCAGGTACAACAACTTCCGAAACTATTAAATCTGATAAAGGATTAAATGCAAATGAATGAACAACGCTTTGAATTTCATAACATGGGCTTTCATTAATGCTGGTTACTTGCCAGTTATACATGTAATTTGTATTCAAATAATCGCTATAAGTATAGGTGGTATCTGTAATATTTAAAACAGTAGGATTTTTAGGCTTTTGTTGGTTGGATCTCCATATGTAAAGATTATACGATGTAGTATTGTGAGCAGCATCCCATAAAAACGTTATTGGTTGTGTTATATAAGAACCATCAGCAGGTATAAGGTTAACTACTTCTGATGGTGGCTCAATATCCCATACTTCAATATCAATAGAGGCTACGGCTTCATTGAAACCATCAAATACTACAAGGTTATAGGTTGTATTAGTTTCAGGGCTAACAACAGGGTCTTTCTCATTGGAATTAAATCCTTCCGGATCGGATGTCCAGGTATAAAAATAATTCCCCGAGCCTTCGCTTACAGATGCAGTTATCTGTGATTGGTCACCGGGACATACAATTTCCGGGTCAGCTGTAAGACTTATATTCAAGGAGTCAACCACATGAACAGTGATATGACAGCAATCTTCACATTCATCAAGCATCACACAGTATTCAAAGTAATATTCCCCCAAACCGTTAGCCGGATCAAAATAATAATTGTCACCATCAACGATCAGGTATTCCCCGGTAAAGGCCTCTCCCGGTGGTGAAACATACTCTGAAAGATCCACAAGAGGTTGTTCTTCATAGAAATACAGATCTTCAGTACATTCGAGGTCAGGCAATGGCATAACTTCAATCTCAAAAATACATGAAGAAGAACCGCAAACATTAGTTTCAGTATATGTTATCTCATAAATTCCGGGCGTTACAGGATCAAAGCCGGTAATCATTTCTCCATCCAAAGTAAATTCTCCCTTCCCCTCGTACAGGGTAATATACCCGTTTTCAGCACACACTTTTATATCCTCGGGGCACTGTACTTCCGGTAATTGCAGTATTTCGATGATAAAATCACAAGTACTCAACACACCGTTAACAACATCATAGGTGATAATTGCATATTCATTTTCTATTTCATAAGGGACAAACATATATATCTCATTATCTTCATCATAAAACACCCCTTCACCGCTGTATATGCCTCCTGAAGGCATTGCCATATCAAGATCGAAGGGGGGTGATGTTTCACAAGCTTGCATGGTTTCAGGGCATGTAGCCTCGTCAGGTTCAAGGTAATTCCAACCGGTATTATTTCCCAGATCAGTAGTATTATATAAATTAAAAGTTGCCCCACCTGTGGCATTCATATCTTTAAGATGCAAAAAATTACCGGTAACAATACCCGACTCTTTTGTTATGGCAGCCTGTTCCCCATCGGTTAAAGCCTGCAGCGCTATAGGATTTGCCTCATTACCCATAAAATATATTTCGTTGAGGATGGTTTGGATCTTAGATGATTCCATCTGCACATTTCTGCCCGCTGTAAACTCTAAGATACCAAAACTATTTGTGCCCTTAATTATCGCATTGTTAAAGAATGTCACATCTTCAAAGTTGTTGTCCCCTTCAATCTCTCCATTGGCAAAAAACTTAACAATATTATAGCTTCCACTTCCTTCGATGTTACCTGCAGGATTAAAAACTACTGAGTTGAAGTTATGATTGCTGTTAAGTGTTGAAGTTCCACCAGGGTTATTAAACACTACTTTATTATATGTAAGTTCAGCTGAGCCGGTACTACGAAACCCTGCATTACCTGCAGTAAGCCTGATCTCAGAATCCCCGGGTTCAAGTGTAATATTTTCGCCGTCAACATACCATGCCGAAGATGAATGACTGGAGGAAACATAAACCATGGATTCTCCCAATTCCAAAGCTCTCAAATTATTATTGTTTGAAATAAATCGATTACAACTCAGATTAAGATCGTTGGTAACCAAAGTTCCATAATTAAGATAAAGGTCATTGCTGCCCGTGCTAAAATGATCCTCTAACGTCCAATACCCGTTTTCTCCGGTAAAATATACATGGTTATTAAAGTTATTTCCTGCCGTATTAATGCTAAATTGTTGCACTTCTTCGCCAGTCCCACCCTCAAAGTAAACTCTTCCAGGGAATGCAAAATTCATACCGGCATTAAGAGCAAGAGATCCATGAATTCGCAAATTATTGTTGCTGGAATTAGAGGTAAATGTAGGTGATAATTCTGCCATTGACCAATCCATATGATTGCAGTTGGCATTTTCCACATTAATATATATAGCTTGACCACTTTGCGTAAACGAATTTTGATCAAAGATCACATTGTCTAATTGAGTTGGCACGCAATACCCACCATCTCCTCCACTTTCAGCTGCCCAGTTTTCTAAATCATCCCAATCACCTGTGTTGCCCACCCAATAGAGATTATGTACAACATGACTAAAAGTCCAGCCGCTGTTGTTACCAAGGTCTATACAGCTTTCAGCAAGGAATTCAGCATTTCCTGTTGCATTAATGCCTTTAAGGTTTGTATAGCTAATATTTACAATGCCCTCGTCTTTATTTAAAGTAGTTTGTGTTGTTGAACTTGATTGGATAATGATTGGAGAATAACACGTTCCATTGGCAATAAGATCATCTGAAATGTTTTGGGTTCTTCCGCTTGTCAAAGTGTAAGTGTTTCCCGGTGTTAGCTCAAGTGTGGATATTGTATTGTTTCCTGTTATTGAGCCATCGCCATGCATTAAAATATGGCCATAATTGCCATCACCACTTATTGTTGCTTCAGATTCAAATAGAGCAATGTTAACATCATTACCGTCATGGTAAATTCCTCCATTGCCAGCAAAGTAAACGCTGTCAACAACATTGCCCCGGTACAGCCTGTTGGTGCCCGTGCTGTTATACACCAATGTATTGAAACCTCCGTTTAAATTATAAACATTTACCGTACCGGTTGTTGCTTCAAAAACTACA
>Ga0207421_10001667_pt1 | contig 28227 bp, 28 predicted proteins | sample SodLakKL_010_SED_4_FD_187542 | JGI IMG/M metagenome (GOLD analysis project Ga0207421, IMG submission 187542) | Alkaline sediment microbial communities from Lake Tanatar, Kulunda Steppe, Russia - 8KL_010_SED (SPAdes) (version 2) | ecosystem: Environmental > Aquatic > Non-marine Saline and...
GGCGACAGTGACGAGACGGACGACGACGAGACCGGAATCTTCGGCGACAGTGACGGGGAGACCGACAAATGAGCCTCCAGACCGACGACAGCACAACAACCGGCGTCTCGTCCGGGTCGGACACACTCGCACAGGCGTTCTACCCGCTGTACAGGCGGCTGTTCGGCGAGGATAGCGACTTCGTCGCCGACCTCGAAACGAAACTCGCACAGGCGCGGATGACCGACACCGTCGAGCTCTATCTCGCCCGATCGCTCGGCGTCGGCGTCATTGCTGGGCTCAGTCTCTGGATAATCGGGTTGATACTCGGATATACGCTCTTTGCAACCGGACTCATCCCCATCGACGAGCTTATCGGGATCCCGATCGGCAACGAGTTCCTCCTCGAACTCGTCATCCAGCTTCGGATTCCGGCACTCGTCTTGTTTACCGGGCTCATTCTCGGTGCGATCGGGTTTGCGATTGGCTTCGGATCGCTGGTTGCAGTTCCGTACTCGCGTGCCTCAGCCCGGAAACGCGAGATCAACATGCTGTTGACCGACTCCGTCTCGTTCATGTACGCGCTGTCGGTCGGTGGCCTCAACCAACTCGAGATCATCGAGGCGATGGCCAAGGCCGACGATACGTACGGCGAGGTCGCAAAGGAGTTCCAGAGTATTGTCAAGGAGACGGAGTATTTCGACATCGACTACCGGACTGCGATCCGGAAACAGGCACTCGAGACGCCAAGCGACGAACTCTCACAGTTCCTGACCGACATGCTCTCGATCGTCAACAGCGGTGGCGACATGGAGAGCTTTCTGGAAGACAAGAAAGAAAAGCACATGCGGACCGCAAAACAGGAACAGGAGCTGACTCTCGAAACCCTCGAGCTGTTCGGCGAGATGTACATGACGCTCTCTCTGTTTCCGCTGCTGTTGATCATCATTATGGTCATCATGCAGATGATTCCCGACGCCGACGTGACTAACCAGATGCTGTATATGACTGTCTACGGGTTGATTCCGCTGACAGGGATTGGCTTTCTGGTCCTCGTCTCGACGGTCAAACACGACGAGCCCGGTGACGGCTACCTGTCGGTCGGCGATGGCGATCAACGCGTCGAGCGAGCCGAAGATCGGGGCGTGCTCAACCTCGGTCTCATCGAGCAGTTCACGGGCGAGCGAAGCGTGTTCGATCGGATCAAAAACCGTGAGGGGACCCACGAGACGATCGAGGTGTTAAAACGCCCGCATATCTTTTTCCGGGACAATCCGCTGTTGACACTCGTCTTGACGGTGCCGATGGCGATGGTGATCGTCGTTTCGGCGATCGTGGTCGGCTCGGCACCGACGTCGTGGAGCGGGATGATCGCAAACCCAATCTGGGGGACGGTAATCTACCTCTATATTCCGTTCTTTCTCACCGCGATCCCACTATCGATCTTCCGGGAGTGGAACGTCCGCCACCGGAACGCAGTCGTCGACAAACTCTCCGAGGACCTCCGAAAGCTCTCGAGTGCGAACGACACCGGGCTTACGTTACTCGAATCCCTCAAGTCGGTCTCCGATACGACCAGCGGAAAACTGGCCAGAGAGTTCGAGATGATGCATACGAAGGTCAACTACGGGATGAATCTGAAACAGTCGCTCATCGAGTTCAATAACAAATACCACATCCCGCGATTGGCACGGACGACGCGGCTGATCACGGAAGCACAGGAGGCCTCAAACCAGATCTCGAGTGTGCTCCGGACGGCTGCCCGCGCCAGTGAGAACCACGACGATATCGAACGCGACCGCAAGTCCCGGACGCGAATGCAGGTCGTGATCATCATCATGACGTTCATGACGGTCCTCGCCGTGATCGCGATCCTCAAGACACAGTTCATCGACACGATGGCGGGTCTCGATGCAGGTGGTGGCGAGGCTGCCGCTGGCGGAGATGATGCAGCGTCGGACGCCGATTTCAGTGAGAACATCGACGTCGATATGCTGTCGATGTTGTTCTTCCACGCCGTGACGCTTCAGGCAGTCATCTCCGGGTTCATCGCCGGCTACATCCGTGATGCCGACATGTTGAGCGGATTGAAATACTCGGTTGCCCTTTCGACCATCGCACTGGTCGCCTGGGCACTGGTGGCCTAACATGAGCCGACGTCACAGCGATCGATCCCGAGATCGCTCATCTCGCGAGCGGACAGTCTCGGTCTCGCTTGCAGACCGCGGCCAGACCACACAGGATTTCGCGGTCGGTATCGGGGTCTTCTTGCTGACGATCGCGTTCGTCTTTACCTACGTGCCGTCGTTTGCGACACCCTACGAGTCCTCGGTTGGGGGTGCTGAAACGGCACAGGCCGACCGGATCGCCGATCGGATCGTCGAGAATACGACTGATACCGAGATGCCAAACGAGATCGATGGGGGTGAGTACCGAGATACCTATGCAGACGTCCCTCCATCCGATCTGGTCGAAGCGGTCGGCCTCCGTGCCAGTGAGGACGACGATGTCACGTTCGACCGAGTCAACATCACGATCGAATCGTTCGAGGACGGTCCAGAGGCCGACTGGAGCGGTGGCCAAAGCCACGACAATCAGACGGCAGCGAGTTCCGCCCGAATCGTCACGGTAGATGACAGTGACGAGCCCGATATCAATTGCGATCCGGCCTGTCGACTGGTGGTGAGGGTGTGGTGATATCATGATCGGACAACGAGATCGTGCCCAGGCGTTTACGCTCGAAGGATTCATCGCTTCGATCGTCCTCCTGGTTGCGGTCCTCTTTGCCCTACAGGCGGTCGTGATCGCGCCGACGACCGGTGGGCTGGCCGATCGGACGACACAGGCACAACTCCAACAGGAAGCCCAGGATGCACTGTCCGTCGCCAGCCAAGACAGTCAGGACGATAATCTGTCGGCGACGGTTCTCAACTGGGATACGGACGGAGAAGACGAAGCGGGGTTCACCGATGCAAACGAGCCAGCCGCTCCGGGACAGGGTGAACGGACCTACAGTCCAGAAGGGTTCGCAGACCAGTCACAACTCGGTAAGATTCTCGAAGAGCGGTTTTCCGACGACGGCTGGAGCTACAACGTCGAACTCGTCTACGCAGACGAGGACGGGGATGAGTTCGAGAGTACGTACCTGATGTACCAGGGCTCGGCACCGTCTGACGCGTTTACAGCAAGTCACACGGTGACACTGTACAATAACAGCGAGATGGCAAACGGAGATGCAGTCGAGAACGACACCACCTATCCGATCCCCGAGACGGATACGACAAGCGACAGGATCTACAACCTCGTCGAGGTCCGGGTGATACTATGGTAACCGATCGACGTCGCGAAACTGATGGATCGACGAACAACCGCAATCGAGGACAGATAATCCTCATCGGAGCGATCGCAGTCGCGTTCATCATTCTGGGTATCGTCCTCGTCTTCAACGGCGTACTGTACACCGAAACGCTCTCGACGGGTTCGTCCAGTCAGAGCGCAAGCGATGCTGCGACGACGGAGACCGAGATAACACAGGGGATCGCCTGCCTGATCGAGCGGTTGGACGATCCAGCGAACGAGACTGAAGACGTAATAACCGACGACTTTAGTGACCGCTATCAGGATGCCAAAGGCGAGTCCAAGCCGGAGGTCACAAGCATAGCGCCCGTCGAACCCGAGAACTTCGGCGACGATAACGCGACCGTCGAGGTATCGTACAACTCGAACGATCTCGAGTATACGACCACCCTGGAGATAGAGGAAGCGAACTGCCCATGAGGAGTGTCCAATGAGAACCAAGACGATACAGTCGACTGGCAGCTCCGATCGCGGACTGTCGGTTGCGCTCACACACGTGCTGGCGATCGGGATCACGACGATACTCATCGCCGTGTTGTTGGCCGGCTCGTCCGCGTTGCTCGACGCCGAGACTGATCGGAGTGCCGAACAGTCGCTCGAGACGATCGGCGAGCGACTTGCCGGAGAGGTTGCGAACGTAGATGCGATCGGGGACGAGGACACTGACACTGTGACGCTCAGTGCCGACCATCCACGGACTGTCGCAGGTTCGGGCTATACAGTCGAGTTACTGGAGAGCAACGACTGTGCGGACAGCCCGCTACTAACCGGCGATACCAACTGTCTCCGACTGACGTCATCCGGAGCCGATGTCCAAGAGTACGTCCCGGTGAAAATTGACGCCGATGTCGGCGACGATCGGTCGGCGTCGGGTGGGCTAATCGAGATCGAGTTCGAGTATGATGGGAATAATGGAGAAATCTCCATCAGGAGTGGGAACTAATGCACAACCCAGAAACGCCACTCGGGACGACGACAGACGAACAGCGAGACAGTGAGCGTGCCGTGACGGAAGTGATCGCGTTCATTCTCATCTTTGCGATCGTCATCGGGTCGGTGGCGGTGTTGTACACCACCGGGTTTCAGGCGATGACCGATTATCAGGAGAACGAGCAACTCAATAACGCCGAACGCGGGATGACCTCACTTGCGGACAATTTCAACGACGTCGTCCGGTACGCCGGTGTGGAACAGCGCTTTGGCGAACTGACACTCCGTGATGGGACGATCAGAGTCGGTGGTGAGAGTACGACGATCGAAGTCGATAACGGGAGTACGGACAGAGAGATCGAACTCGGTTCTCTCACGTACGAAGCCGGCTCCGATACGATCGCCTACGAAGGTGGCGGTGTGTTCCGGGCAGACGGTGAGGGAAGTGCAGTTATCAAACAGCCGCCGATCCGCTGTGGCGAGAGCACGGTCGTTGTTTCGATTCTAAAACTCCAGGATGAGGGAGAGCGATCGTTCCAGAGCGATGGTGGTGTTGGACTGCAGATGGCGAAAACCGGCGATACGGAGCGTATCACCGACGGTGGAAGCACCGTCACGATCACCGTCGAAAACCCCAGCGAAACCCCATACGACAACGGCTGGGAACAGGCGCTTACGAGCAACGACTGGGAGAAAACCGGCTCATCGAACGAGTACGAGTGTACCGGCGTCGAGAACATCGAAATCCAGATCGTCACGGCAGAGATCAGGCTTTAGTCGCTCGACCGATCGACCTCCCAGTCACCAGTCACCATCGCGCGAAGCCCCGCTCGGGACGCGAGTGCCTCGACACGGGCAGCGTGGTCGGCCGCTTCTCCCGTCGTGTTGAGATACACGCCGTTCGAGAGCTGTTCGGCGGCGTCCATCGGGGTGCCATCGGCGTGGACCGGTTGTTCGTTCAGGATCGTCTCATCGCGCTCGTCGTCCTCGGTTTCGGCGTCCGGCCAGGGGACGGTCACGCCGGAGAGCCCACGATCGAAACAGTACTCCACAGCATGGACGAGCGCTTTCGCGGAGCTCTCGTGGCCGATCGCGCCGATCGAGGTTCGATCGGTAAAAAAGCGAACGACGTACTCATCGTCACCGTCACCGTCGTCGTCCGTCGTGTCGTCGCGATCGGCGGCTGCAGGCTGCGAAGACACTGTCTCGACGTCTCCGTCGTCCGTATCGCCCTTCTTGGACTCGTCGGACTCGTTTGCATCGGCGTCCGACCCCTGATCTCGGGACCCATCACCTGGCTCGCCGTTGAGACCGACCGACTCGGTCGAACTCTCCCGATCAGTGTCACCGGCCGAGGGTGAGGTGTCGGCCCCGGCTGCCGAATCTTCGAACTGGATCGAGACCCCTGACCCGTCGTCGGACTCGTCGGCGTCCGGGAGTGGCTCCGTCTCGGTTGCAAACGAGGCAACCAGCCCCTCGAGAAACCGATCGGTTGCAGACTCGAACTCGCGTTCGTACGTCGGACCGCTGACGGCTGTTAGCCGGTCGACGATCGAGTCGCGCAGTGCCGGTCGTTCGATAGCCAGCTGTCTGGCGACGTGGCAACGCGAGTGTCGTTCGAGGCGGCGGCCAAGGCGGTCGTTCGTGTAGTGGACGATCGAGGACTCGGCTTCGTCGATCGCGGCGAGCTGGCAGCCAAACTGGTCGACGTCGCTCGTACCAGCCAGAAATAGTAGCTGCCGGCCGTTGGTGTAAATCGCCCGATCGACGCCGGTCCACGCCATCGTTCGACAGATCGTCGACGCCCGATCGCGATCGAGTGGCTCGTCGTAGGCCTCGACGGCGACCAACAGCGCGGGAATCGAATCGATCGTACAGACGTACTCGAAATGGGTTCCGTCGACGGTCGTGTCGGTTCGACACGACTCCGCGTGGACGTCCCAGCCAAGGGCCTCTAAAAACGGGTCGACGAGCCAGGAACGAGTCTCCTGGCGAGTAGAGGGCGGCGCTGTGTCGACCAGTGCCCGGGTTCGGGTCAGGAACGCGCCGAGGTCGAGAGCAGTCATCGAACGGTACTAGTTGGGGCACGGTCATGTAAGAATCGGTCATCGTCGCTGTGCGATCGTGGCCGTCTTCGGGCACTCTTCGCTTTCGATCCAGGGAGCTACAGTGTGGCTCGTGGTGTCGTACTGAACGAAGCGAGGACGCCGTTACGAACGAGTGGTGGTATCGAGAGGCCCGGGAGTCTCCGCCTCGTCGCCGATCTCGGCCTCGAGCTGGTAGATACGAAGTCGTGGGTGGCGGACGGTAAACGCCGATTCGAGGTTCGGCGGAATCGTCTCCGCTTTGCCGATGACGAGATAGCCCTCTGGACGCAACGAGTGTGCGATCGTCCGGAGCATCGACTCTTTGTACTCGTTGTCGATGTAAATAAACAGGTTCCGGCAGATGACGAGATCGAACCCCGACTTGGGGTCGTCGTTGATCAGATCGTGGCGCTCGAAATCGACGGCGTTGCGAACGGCCGACCCCATCTCGTACCGTCGTCCATCGACGTCGACGAATCTAGTGTAGCCATTGAGGACGTCGAGTTGATCGTGAAAGTTGGCGGTTCGGGGCTCCTCGTAGACGCCGGTTCGAGCCGTTTGAAGTGCAGACGCGCTGATATCCGTCCCGAGAACGTGAATCGATGAGGCGTCGATCCGTGGATCGGCGTGGGCGAGCATCGAAACCGAGTACGGTTCCCGCCCGTCTGCACAGGCGGCACTCCAGACGTGGACCATCTCTCGATTGGCCGACAGTGCACGGAGGATCTCGCGAATGCCGGCCCAGACGTCCGGATTGCGAAAGAAACCGGTGACGTTGATACTCATCGAATCGAGCAACGCCTCCTGTTCGTCTCCATCGCTGCGAAGCACCTCGAGATACTCGTCGTACGTCTCCGTTCGTGTGCGACGCATTCGTGAGGCGATCCGTCGGCCCAGATAACTATCGTTGTAGTGGCTCGTCGCAAACGATAGCTCCTCCTCGACGAACTCGAGAAGGGCAGCAAACGATTCGTCGCACCCGTCGCTCACAGCTCCGTCACTCCTCTGGCATTGTCTGTGGCGGTCTTGACGACGAGTACTCCCGTTCCGGGAGTGAACTCGACGGTGCGGCCGTGCTCGCCGCCGATGTCTTCGCCGACGAGTGGCACACCGAGCTTTTCGAGTTCCTCCCTGGCTGCCGTAATGTTTCGCTGTCCAACCCCCTCACCGAAGCTCTCGAACTCGAACATATCGCTGCCACCGGCGATCTTGGCCTCGACGGTCGTGTAGCTTGCTCCCCGTTCGACCATTCGTCGGAGCAGCGCACGGATCGCCGTATCGGCGTATTTGCCGGGTTTGACGTCGCTGTTTTCGGCCTCGTCGCCGTCCGGCAACATCGCGTGTGCGAGGCCGCCAATCTCGGTGTCGGGATCGTAGAGCGCAATCGCGAGACACGAGCCGAGTCCGTACGATTTGAGCGTGTCGTCGCCTTCGCTGACCTCCAGTTCGGAGATTCCGACCTGGACTGGCGTCGGTGCGCCTGGTTCTGTGCCGTATGTTTTCATGCGTTATCGAGTTCCTGAAACTCCGCTGTCGTTGGTGCCTCTTCGATTCGATCGACGTCGAGATCGTTCAGTGCCCGTTCGAGGTCGTCTTCGTCCGGAATCGCGTACACGTCACAGTTGAATTCCCGACCGTCCGCAACGACGACCGTGTCGAAGACGAACGCGAAATCCTGACTCTCGCCAAGTTGGATGATGACGGGGTCGACCGCCGCAGCGCCGATATCGTGAATGAACTCCGGCGTCGAGTGGTCGATCGTCGTATCGAGGACGTTCGCCCAGCCATCGAGAAAGCCACTGGCCATGATGTTGCCCAGTTCTTTGATCGCACTGGTTCCCATCTCCCCGAAGCCGTCCTCATCAACCTCCATCGGGACCATCGCGTCGACGATCTCGTGGGCCGACTCCTCGTCGAATAAAAAGAGGAGATAGCCACTTGGCATCCCATCGAACTCGAAGGCCACGCCGACGAGCGTCTCGTCTGCAACCTGTTCGGGGATCGCTTCGAGGGAGACGAAGTTCAGCCGCCGGATCTCGACGCTGGTGTCGATGCCAGTCAGGGTCGTCGCCGTTTTTGCGACCTCCTCGGCACCGCGTTCGGCCATCCGATCGAAGCCATCGAGCTTGTCGTAGTCGATGCCGTCGCTCGACCGAAGCTGTTCGAGGAGTCGGGACATCGATTCCCGTTTCGGGAACAGATAGTGGCTGAACCCGACTTCCGTCCCGACCGTTTCGATCTGGCTCTGAAAGAGCAAGGCGAGGTCGTCGTCGTCCGGTGCCTCGTCGATGTCGCCAAAGAACGGCTCTGCGGACTGCCCCTCGACGAACTCCGGGGTCGAAACGTCGATGACGGCTTCGAGAACGTCTGCCCAGCCGTCGATGAACCCGCTGTTCATGATGTGGCCGACTTCGGTTGCCGCGCTGCGAGTCATCTCGTCGAACTCGTCGCCGGCTTCGTCGAGGAGCGTCTCGACGATCCGGAGTGCACCCTCACGCTCGAAGACGATGATCGAATACCCCTCGATCGCGCCGGTGAGTTTGACGCGGACGCCGACCTTTTCGACCGAGTCGTCGAAGTCCCGACGGATCTCCTGGCCACGCATGAAGTTGAGCTTCGTGACACCGACTCTCGTCTCGGCGTCGGTCATATGAGTCAGCCGGCCGGCGGCTAACCCCGCCCCTTCGCGGGCCATCCGATAGAACGTCCCCAGCGCGTTGACATCGAGTTTCATGCGGGTTGGACGTCGATACCGTTGACCATTTCGACGAACTCTTCGAGATCGGGGAACGCGTAGATCTCGGCTTCGATCTGGTAACTCGGCACCGTCAGATCGGAGTCGAAGAACAACGCGAGGTCCTCACCGCCGAGGCCCGCCGTTCGAGTGACGATGTCACTCGCCGGTGCATACACCAGCTGTGGCGCAGCGATATCGATCGCCCGCCCGAGCACGTCGGCCCAGCCGTCGATGAAGCCACTGGCCATCATGTTCCCCATCTCTTCGACTGCGCTTCGGGCCATCTTTCCGGAAACGTCTCCCATGTCGTCGACGACATCATGAAGCATGATTGCGGTAATTTTCTTTGCGCTTGCTTCGGGAAACAGAATCAGGATATGTCCGTGTGGTGCGTCGAGCAGTCGGACGCGGACACCGACTCGTTTGCCGGGCTCGAGTTGACTTTCAATATCGTCGACATCGATGAAGTTCGTTTTCGTCACCTCCATCTGTGCGTCCTCGCCGGTCAGTTTGCTCATGTTGTCGGCGACGCCGTTCGTGCCGACCTTTGCCATTTCGTTAATGAAGCTTAGCTTCCGAATGTCGACTTTCATCGTCATAGGTTCCTCCGTGGGTGTTCGTGTTCGTTCATAATGTCGTCACATCTAGGATGTTGACTACCTCGCCCCGACCCCGAACCGTTGCACCGCTGAGTCCGGGAATGTCGCGCATGAACCCCTCGAAGGGTTTCACGACGACCTCCTGTTGACCGTGGACGTGGTCACAGTGGAGTGCGACCGACCGAACCTCGTCGCGGATCCGAACAATCATTCCGTCGCCGTTGGCACCCGAGTAGGGGGTTTCGAGCACCTCGTCCAGACGGACGACGGGACAGTCATCGTCGTCACCGTTGGTCACGACGGGCGTACTGCCGAGGTGCGTAATCGACGTTGCGGGTTCGATGTCGACGACGGCTTTGATGGGCACGCCGAACTCCTCGCCGCCGCTTTCGACGAACAGGATGTCATCGATCGCGACCGACACCGGCAACGCCATCGTCACCGTGGTGCCAGCACCCGGTTCGCTGTCGATCTCGATCGTGCCATCGAAGTCTTCGACCGTCCGCTTGACGACGTCCATCCCGACTCCGCGACCGCTGACGTCCGTTATCTCCTCGGCCGTCGAGAGTCCCGGATGGAAGATGAGGTCGTAAGCGTCGTCGTCCGACAACTCAGCCGCCTCGGACTCGGTGAGTATCCCAGCGTCGACGGCCTCCGATCGGAGCCGATCCGGATCGAGGCCACCGCCGTCGTCGGAAACTGTGATCTGCACTCGGTCGCTCGATCGATCGGCACTCACGCTGACAGTTCCCTCGGCGGGCTTGTCCGCGGCTTCCCGTTCTTCGGGTGGCTCAATGCCGTGGTCGACGGCGTTGCGAACCAGGTGAATAAGCGGGTCGCCGATCCGATCGAGGATACTGCGATCGAGTTCGACGGTTTCGCCGGTCATCTCGAAAGCAACCGCTTTGTCCTGTTCGCGGGCGATATCACGCACCACCCGCGGGAGCCTGTTCGCTACCGTGTTGAGTGGGACGAGCCGAACGTCCATCACCGTCTCCTGCAGTTCGGTCGTCAGGTCCTCGACATCGTCGAGTTCTCGTGCGAGCGTCTGGAGGTCTTCGCCCGAGTCGATCGCATGGCGAAGCCGCACACGGCTCGTGACAAGTCCTTCGACGAGGTTCAACAGCGAGTCGATCTGTTCGACATCGACACGGACCGACTGAATTTCGTCGGTCGCCTCGTCGGCGTCCGGTTCGTCGGACTGCTCAGGGAGACTGATATCGGGAATTTCGAACGTCGGCTCGTCGTAGGTTCGGGTGATACCGTCGTCGTCACCATCGCCCGTGTCGACGGCGTCATCGCCGAAGGAATCAACCGTGTTGTCGCCGGTGTCGAACGAATCCGAGGTGAACGTTTCGTCGGCGAACGCGTCCGGCTCATCGGACAGGTCGGTGTCGCTGGCATCGGCGGTCTCGGAGTCGAAGTCCGTCGCAGTATCGTCGACCTCGTCGGCCCCGAAGTCGTCAGTCTCGTCGCTGGCTCCGAAGTCGGCCCCAAAGTCGTCAGTCTCGTCGCTGGACCCGAAGTCGTCGGTCTCGTCGCTGGACCCGAAGTCGGCCCCAAAGTCGTCAGTCTCGTCGCTGGACCCGAAGTCGGCCCCGAAGTCGTCGGTCTCGTCGCTGGACCCGAAGTCGGCCCCGAAGTCGTCGGTCTCGTCGCTAGACCCGAAGTCGGCCCCGAAGTCGTCAGTCTCGTCGCTGGCTCCGAAGTCGTCGGCAGCGTCGTCGGCGCTTGCAGTCGCTTCGTCCGAGTCCGCCGCGAACTCGTCGGCAGCGTCGTCGGCGCTTGCAGTCGCTTCGTCCGAGTCCGCCGCGAACTCGTCGACAGTGTCAGCCGCGCTTTCGGTCGGCTCGTCAACATCCGAAGCGAACTCGTCGACAGCGTCTGTGAAATCATCGTCGGGTTTCGATGCGTCGTCGCTGTCCTGGATGGCATCTGCCGTTTGCGGTTCTGGATCGGGGTGTTTGCCATCCACGTCAGCACCCGCCTCGTCAACCGTATCGGCGGCCGGTTCGTCGACAACAGGTTCCGAGTCGATCGGGTCGTCCGGTTCGGCCGGCTCCGAACTGTCTGCAGTCGATCCCTCGGCGATCGGGTCGTCGCTTTCGGCGACCGATTCTCGGCGATCGGATGCCGGTGTCGTGTCGATGTCTGTCTCATCAACGACGTCGGTGTCGGCTTCGGCTGCGAAGGGATCCTCGTCAGCCAGCAGCTCGTCGACGTCAGCATCGGCTGGCTCATCGTCGACCACCGGCTCGTCGGCTTCAGCATCGATCGGCTCATCGTCGACCATCGGCTCGTCGGCTTCAGCATCAGTCGGTTCTTCGTCGACCACTGGCTCGTCAACTTCAGCATCGGCTGTCTCCTCGTCGACCAGCATCTCGTCGACTTCAGCATCAGCCGGCTCATCATCGACCAGCATCTCGTCGACTTCAGCATCAGCCGGCTCCTCGTCAACCACCGGCTCGTCGATCTCCGCATCGGCCGGTTCATTGTCAACCACCGGCTCGTCAGCTTCAGCATCAGCCGGCTCCTCGTCGATCAGCATCTCGTCGATCGCCTCGTCGGATGGCTCCTCGTCGGCAAGGAACGAGTCATCCTCGAGATCGACATCGTCGCCGAGCAGCTCGTCCATGTCGACTTCGTCTTCGTTGTCGAACTCGTCGAACTCGAGTTCGTCGAGCTCGTCCTGGAGTTCGTCGAAGCCGACCATCTCGACTTCCTCTTTGAGTTCGTCGAACACCGCGCCGGCATCGTCGACGTCCTCCCCCTCGTCTGCCACCGAATCACTGTCCGTCGAGGGCGACTGGTCGGCTCCGTCGTCGACAGTCTCTTCGACTGTGCCGGTCTCCGCTTCGAGCTCCTCCTCACCGAGGAGGTCGTCGAACGAGCCGGCCTCGCCCATCCCGTCGAACGCCTCGAGATCGTCGTCTTCGAACTCTTCGACTTTCTCGTCTAGGTTATCGAACTCGTCGAACTCGTCTAACAGTTCGTCGACGTCGAGATCCTGCGCCTCCGCATCGGTCAACTCGTCGTCCTCGGTGGCCTCTGCGTGAGGATCGTCAGTCTCGACACTGCGATCGACAGCGGCGAACTGTTCAGTGACGTTGACGAGCTCGAACGCCTCGACTTCGTCGACCGGGGTGAGCCCCGATTCGATCGCCTCCTCACCGACGGCACTTCCGAAGACGGCGTCGAAACGCCCACCGTACTCGTCGGCCTCGATCCGCTCGCGTGGCGGATCGGTGCCGATCAGATCGAAGGCGTCGATCAGGGCTTCGACGACGAGCGGACCGTTGTTGACCGCCTCGTCGGGAGTGATCGCGAGCCGAACGATGTAGCCGTTGTGACTCTCCTCGGGCGGATCGAACCGCTCGACGAGTTCGTCGATCTCGCTCTCGGTCGGAGGCTCGATCGAGGTCGGAATGACTGGTGCATCGATCGGATCCCGAAGCGCGTCGATCGTCGCCGATGGATCGGTCTCGATTTCGCCGGTTGCCTCGAGTTCGTCGATCATCGCATCGAGTTCGTCGACGGCGTCGAAGACGATGTCCATCAGTTCCGGCGAGACGTCGAGGGGTCCGGACCGAACGGCGTCGAGTACGTCTTCGAGTGCGTGAGCGAGGTTGCTTGCCGCCTCCAGCCCCATCGCACCGCAGTTACCCTTGAGCGTGTGGGCGATACGGAAGATGTTTTCCATCGCCTCGTCGTTGTCGGGCTCTCGCTCGAGGGTCAGTAAGGCGTTGTTCAGCTCCGTGATTTGTTCGTTGCTCTCCTGGACGAAGTCGGTTACATAATCAGTCATCGGTTTCACCGTCCGTTGCGTACGCATCGACGATCCGATCGACGATGTCGCCGGCTGCGACGATGTCGTCGACACATCCCGTCTCGATCGCCTGACAGGGGATGCCAAAGACCGGGCTCGTCGCCTCGTTCTGAGCGATCGTGTAGCCGCCGGCGGCGTTGATCGCCTCGATGCCGGCCGCCCCGTCACGCCCCATTCCGGTCAAGGCGACGCCACAGACGGGCGCCTCGACCTGTTCGGCCGCGGTCGTCATCGTCACGTCGATCGCCGGCCGGACACCGTGAATCCGTTCGGTGGCGTCCAGCCGAAGTTCGAGCGCACCGTCGTCCTCGGCCGCAACGCCGAGATGGGCGTCACCGGGGGCAACGGCGACCGCACCCGCCGAGAGGCGATCGCCGTCGGCCGCCTCGAAGATGTCGTACTCGCTGAGTGTATCGAGCCGATCGGCAAACCGGCTGGTGAAGCTCTCGGGCATGTGCTGGACGACGAGGACCCGTGCACCCAGTGCCACCGGCAGTCGCGTCAGCAACTGTTCGACGATCTTCGGACCGCCAGTCGAGGCACCGATGACGATCGTGGGCTCGGTGACCTCGCCCTCGATCGACACCGACTCGGCGGGGGCGTCGACTGGGTTCCCGGAGTCGTCGCTTGCGTCGGGAATCGGCCCCGGGCCGGTTCTCCCACTCGATGCCCCACGCTGGACACCGGTGACCGGGCCGCTACTGGTCCGTGCGAGACCGCCGTTTGCCGTCGCCGACGGCTCCGAAGTCGTCTGTTCGGCCGTCGCCGCACGAGCGAGCGCGACCGGCGAGACATCCGCGTCGGCGAGTTCGTCGACTTTGGCCACGACCTCGTCTGCGAGCTGTGCGATGTTTCTCGACCCCAGATCACTCGTATCGAACTTGTGTAAGAAGTCGACAGCCCCCCGCTCTAGGGCATCGAGTGTTGCTTCCGCCCCATCGTCCGTATATGCACTGAGCATCAGGATGCGCGTCGGGTTCGTCGCCATGATCCGCTCGACGGCGTCGATACCATCGAGTTTCGGCATCTCGACGTCCATCGTGACGATATCTGGATCGTCCGCTGCAACAGCCTCAATCGCCTGCGAGCCGTTCGTTGCCGTGGTGACCGTGTAGCCAGCGTCAGCAAGCGCGGTACCGATCACTGTCCGCATAAACTGCGAGTCGTCGACAACGAGTACTCGCGTCATGCAGCAACGACGTCTGAAAGGGCTTTTCTGACGCTGGGTTCCTCGAACGGTTTCGTCACGTAGCCGTCAGCGCCAGCTTTCACGGCGAGTTTCATTTTCTCACGCTGTCCAACACTCGTACACATGATGACGCGGGCGTCGGGATCGAGCTTCTTGATCGCCGCAGTTGCCTTGATGCCGTTGCATTTTGGCATCACGATATCCATCATGACGATATCCGGATCGTATTCTTTGTACAGTTTCACTGCCTCAGCGCCATTGGACGCCTCTCCGAGAATGCGGTAATCCTGTTCCAGAATCTGTCGGAGCAAATTCCGCATAAAATGAGAGTCGTCCACGATGAGCACCCCTGTCGACATTCAGTAGTACACCAACCCCTGATAGAAATACAACTACCATAAATGCTGTCTCTCGATTATCATCCCTGATAAGTGACGAATACGACGGAGAGACCCCTTCTAGAGCCGAACTTCCGAACTGGAACGAACGGTTATCAACCCCGGCTTCACAACGGGTTACGTCCCGTGGCCCGACGCTAACAGGAGTTTCTCGACGTCGACAACGGCAGTCACCTCGACGACGAGTTCCTGTGGGCTCTCGTCTACAGCGGGTTGTGATTCGACGTCCTCCTCGGCGTCGAGTTCGAACGTCTCGCCGATCGACCCGAGACCGTCGGCCGACGATTGCTGGGTCGACGAGAGCGTCGCCCCACTCCCCGAACCAACCGAAATCGCAGACTCGTTCTCGCGTCCCTCGTCGGCGGCCGTCTCAACGACCGCACTGGACTCGGTTTCGGGGCTCCGTTCCTGTTCGACGAGTGCTGTCACGAGTGGGTGGTCGAGCGCGCGCCCGGAGAGCTCACGCTCTTCGATCGCCGCTTCGTCGAGGACGTGCCGTTCCAGGATCGTCTCGACCCCGATGACGTTGTCGACGCGGATCGCCGCGGACTGCTGGTCGGTCGGGCGATCGAAGACGAGCAACCGTTCGTCGCCGTCCCGAGTTTCGGTCGTCGGGAAATGCGCTCGTGGATCGATGACGACGGTGACATCGCCGCGAAGGTCCATCACCCCCTCGATCGCAGGGGGTGAGCGCGGAACCCGGGTCAGAGAATCCGGGGGTTCAGCGATCGTCTGTACGTTGGCGATCGGGATCGCGAGCGTGTGCTCGCCGAGCCCGACGAACACGAACCGTGTGCGTGGTTCGTCGTCGTCCGCAGCAGCCGACTCCTCGTCGCGCCGGTCCGTCCCGTCGGCGTCGGTTCCGAGAAGCGTTTCTGGCAGATCCGGGGCCATGTTCCTGTTCGTGTATTACAGTCCATCAATAAAACGTTGACTGCTGTCAGGAGCTACGATGGGCGATACCAGCCAGGGGTCGGAATCTCGACACACAAGCGGCCAACGGCGGACAAACGCGCGGCTCTCAGCGCAACCCGGGGGGTGGACCGTCGTCGGAATCGTCGTCGATGTCGACGTCGAGTCCCAGCTCCGATCGCTGCTCTTCGAGCCGTTTTGCCTGCCGGTAGTAGTAGGCGATGCCGGCACCGCCGATCAGTAGCACCGTTCCGATGAGTCCGGCGAACAGTGTAATGTCGCGGGTGTGATAGAACCGGATCGATACTGTGCTGTCGACGTCAGACCAGACCAGCCGCTCACGGGTTCCGTCCTCGACCGTCTCTCGCTCGTAGCCACTCGGGTTAGCGTCACCGAACAGGAAGTTCGATGTCCGGTGATTGTCGGGGAGGGTCACCTCATACGAGCCGGCGACGAACGCCGGGAGTTGGAACGTCTTGCTGCCGGCATCTCCCGAGAACGCGAGCGTTCCGTTCTCGTCCGGGACGACGATATCGGTGCTCGATCGACCTTGATCGACGTCGAGTTCGGAACCGGTCACCTCCGTGCCGTTTGGATACCAGTAACGGACGCTATGGATATCCAGTGCTTCGTCCCGGTAGAAGCTCGATCGGTACAGCGACAGTTCGTCGGTCTCGCTCAGATCGTAGACTGCACGGAACTCGCCGCTGCCAATCAGACTGCCACCTGTGACGTCGATCGCGACATCGGCGTCGCTATCTCTGAGGTCGTCGTATTCTTCCTCGCGATCGAGGTCGTCGTCGGAGATGCCGCCGAAAATCATCGAACAGCCGGCTAACCCGACCAGGAGAGCGACTGCGGCCACCGCGAGGACGAACCGTCGATTCATACTAGGGGACGACACAGCGGAGTTCCGCTGGCAGATATTCGCCGACGCTTGCGAGCAGTCCCGGCGGATCGGTATCTTCGGGACAGACCACACTCTGTTCGAGCAGCCCGAGTCGCTCGACGGTGACGTAGTCCTGGGCGTGTCCGGCCCGGTTGAGCGTTGCCCGGACCTCGGCGCGCGTCGCGCTGTTGACGTTGAGTCGGCCGTTGCCACGCGTCCACTCGTAGAGCCGGTCGATCTCCTCGTCGGCGAGTCGGGACGGCTCCGAGTCACCGCCGTAGACGAATCGCAACGGCAGATGCTGGACCAGCCCGTATCGTTTGCGGATCTGTTCCGGTGAGCCCGGGCCGAGTCCGAGCTCGTCCGCCGGAATTCGGATACCGTCGCCCTGCCCGGCGTCGAGGATGAACCCCTCGTCGTCCCAGGTCTCGAACGTGCCGATGTAGGTCTCGCCGGGTTCGAGGTCGGGGACGATCTCGCCAAACTCCTCACTTAAGACGTTTCGGGCGACCACAGCGTCCTCACCCTCGATCGTCACCGACGGAAAGTCGTCGTGGCGGATCCCGATCTCGTATTCGACGTCGAGGTCGCCAATTTCGTTGTCCACGAGCGATCGCAGCGAGTCCAGCGATCGATCGCGGGCATCGCCTTCGACGTACAGCTTGGTTGCGAGGACGACCATCAGCTCTCCACGTCGAGATTGAGTTCGTCCTCGAGCGCGCCGAGGCGGTCGTCCATCGCCGTGACGAGTCGATTGTTGTCCATCGATTCGACCGGCGAGCCACATTCTGGACACTCGAAGTTGAAGTCCATCGCTTCGCCGAACTCGAAGCGGATCGAGCAGATCTCACAGAGGTAGAACTCGTGGTTGCGTTCGTATTCCTGGCGCGCTTCGAGCGCCTCGTGGAGCCGATACATCTCCTCTTCGAGATTCTCCGGAATGTTGTCGTACTCGAAGGTCCAGAGGTAGGTGAGCCACCCCGAATCCTCGTCGCGAAGCCGTCGGTACGTCGCCAGGTCGTTCTCGTAGAGAATAAACAGCGCTCGGCGAACGTCGTTCAGTTCGAGATCGAGTTCCTCGGCGAGTTCCTCGTCGGTCACCTCTCCGTCCGGCGGTGCCGCCGCAACGGGCATCCCCTTGGGACCGACCAGCTCGTGCAAGTACTTCTGGATAACCGGATCCTCGAGCAGGTCCTCAAAAGCCATTATCTATCCGTAACGCCATCGTGCCATTAAGTCTTTTGAGCGACGCCGAGGCCATGGCAGGCGTCGATCGAGCGGCTGGACCGATCGCACGAGGCAAACGTTTTGAGAACTGTCTGCCTCTAGTCGGGTATGGACGACGCACACGAACAGCGTGACCTGCTAGATAACGTTCTCGTTCCGGTCGCAAACGAAACCGACGCCAGGAGGACCGCTCGCGCACTCGCACCCTATGACCCGGCTCACGTCACGACGCTCCACGTCGTCGAAAAAGGCGAGGGTGTCCCCGACAAGACGCCGGTGAGCCAGTCCAAAGAGATGGCTGCAGAATCGTTTGCCGCCGTCAACGAGGTGTTTCCCGACGCCGACGATCACACCGCGTACGGTCGAAACGTCGTCAACTCGATTTTGGATGCTGCCGACGAGATCGATGCCTCCGCGATCGCCTACCGGGCACGTGAGGGTGGCCGGCTGGTGATGTTTCTGTCCGGCGATCTCTCATTGAAACTCGTGACACAGGCCGATCGGCCGGTCATCGCGTTGCCGCGTGAAACCGGCGACGACTGAGACGGACAGTTGTAGTCATAGGGATTATCGTACGAATTCATAGATTTCTTGCTGGGGAATCGCAACACGGTGGAAGCCTCGTGACGGCGATTGATCCGGGTGGCTACGATAATCCCTATCAGTTACCGCCGATCGCCACAACGGACCGGCGATCGGTACGATTCGTGACAGCGATTCCGAGACGCGTTAGCGATCGTCATCGGTCTTGATTCCGAACAGCCGCTCCCGGAGCGATCGGCTGGTCGGGCGTTCCGCCAGCAACACCGAACAGGCGACCTGATCGACGACGTCGTAGGCGAGCGAGCCACGGACGAGTCGCGAGAGCAAGCCGCGTTCGGTCGCCCCGATGACGAGGAACGTATGATCGCGGGCCGCCGCGGCGATCGCGTTCTCGACATCGCCGGAGGTGTCGATGCGAATCGCTACATCGTCGAGGTCGTGCTCTGTCGCCCACTCAGAGAGGAACGCCTCGCCTGCGTCGTACTCGCCCTCGTCGACGACGTGCAAGAGCGTGATCTCGGAGCCAAACTGGTCGCGGAGGTATCTGGCGATCTCCGCGCTCAGATCGGAGTCGGGCCCGCCCGCGGTCGGCACCAGCACGCGATCGGTGTCGAGTCCGCGATCGTTGAACACGAGGAAGTCACAGGGGAGATCGTGTGTCAACTCGTCCAGTGGCCGTTCGGCACGGCCGGCGGACCACGGTCGACCGGGACCCCAGCCCATGACGACTTTGTCCGCGTTTTCACGCCGGGCGGAGTTGAAGATCTCCTCGAAGGCGCGGTGTGAGACGACCGACGTGATCTCGACGGGGACGTCCATCGTCTCCGTGCGCTCGCGAACGCTGGTCATCAGCTGCTGGGATTGCTCGTCGATCCGCCTGACGTGTTCGGAGCCTTCCGCAAGCGGCGTCTGGTCGGGGACTTCGACGATATGGACGGCCTGGACGCGACCGTCATTTGCTTTCGCGACGACGCTTGCAAGCGAGAGGAGATTGGATTCCGTACGTGGGTTCGAGACGGGGACCATCACGGTGTACTCATCGTTTCCAGTGCTGGTCTCCGGCTTTGCGGCGGTTGCAGCCGAGACGGCGACGTCCGGCATCTCCTCCGACCGAGAGAGGATGTACTGGCTCAGGATACCCTCCTTTTCGGTATGCTTGCGTGCGTAAATCCCATACCAGATCACGGCGCCGACGACGAAGAGCGCGCTCAGTGCGATCGCGGTTCGCTCCATGTAGTAGATCAAGCCAAGCGAGAGGACGATGCCAGCGATCGGGGTGAGTGGATAGAACGGGACGGTGAAGTCGGGATCGTACTCTGGGGGGTTCGTCTCCCGGAAGACGATCAACGCGGCGTTGATCAATGCGTAGACGACCAGATGGAGGACGCTGGCTGCCGTCGCCAACACCTCGAGATCGCCACCGAGGACGATAATAAAGAGGAGGATCATCGCGCCGGTGACGGCGATCGATCGGTACGGTGTCGCAAACCGCGGGTGGATATCGTTGAGCCACGCGGTGACGATCTTGTCCCGTCCCATCGCGAAGTTGATCCGCGCAGAGGCCAGAATCGATGCGTTCGCACTCGAAGCGGTCGCAAGCAGTGCTGCGAGCGTGATCGATGTCACACCGACCACACCGAGATTACCTGCAAAGATGATTTCTGCGACGTCCGACATCGGCGTGCTCTGGCTGATCGAGTCGTATGGAATAATTCCGATCATCAGGCCGACGAGGATCACGTAAATGACCATCACGATCGCGACGCTGCCGATAATGGCGATCGGGAGATTGCGACCGGGATTTTTGAGTTCCTCGCCGATCGTCGCGATCTTCGCGTAGCCGAGATAGGAGACAAAAACGAGTGCGGTGCCGGGCAAGATGGCACCCGTTCCCTCCGGCGTGAATCCGTCAGTCGTGACCGTGCCCCAGTCAAACGAAAAGAAGCCGACGATCGCAAAGATCGTCAGAATGCCAAGCAGGAGCGCCACGATGACCGTCTGGACGCCACCGGTCTCCTTTGCACCGAGGTAGTTGACGCCGACAAAGACGACGCCAGCCAGCAAGGCACCGATCTGAATGTCAGAGAGGACGAACGGGCCGAGTGCGATCGTCGGCAGCAGTTCGACCGGTCCGACTAGTGGAATCGGAACGACCACACCGGAGAGTAACGTCGCGAGGTAGCCCCCAAAGCCGATACAGTAGAAGGCACTGGCAAAGGCAAGCCCCATCCAGTCACCCATTCCGGAGATCGAGCCAAACAGTGGACCGAGTCCCTTGTTGATGTAGTAGTAGGCCCCGCCGGCTTTCGGCATCGCGGTCCCGAGTTCGCTGACCGAGAAGGCGTTGACCATCGCGATACTCCCACCGATCATAAACGAAAGGACGACGGCGGGCCCTGCTTCGGCCGCGGCGACGCCGGGGAGGACGAAAATTCCCGCCCCGATCATCGTCCCAATTCCGACCGCCATCGCCGAGACGAGCCCCATGTCCTTGGCGAGTTCTTCGTCGCCGTCACTCATCGGTTACCCTCGTCGATCGACGATTCGGTAGCTGATGTCCCATCATCCGGAACCTCCGAGAAAGAAGACCGCGTTGTTCGCAGGGAACCGCGTGGTTGGCAGGTGAAACGTCGTGTTCATACTGGCCAAAGAGAGAGGGCCGTGTTAATTGATTCGGTTGCGCTTGAGGCATCGACCGCGCTCAGTATGGTCGAGTAGACGGCTTCTGGAAACGCAGTGGCAACCCGGTCTCACCGGGTGAGTTGCAGGATACCGACCGTACGGCACCGGTCTAGCGTTTTCAATTCGATCGACACTGCAACGGGCTACAGTAGATCGACGACCTCGTCCAAGACCGCCGAATCGATGAACAGGACCACGTGATCACCGGGTTCGACGACCGTCGTCCCCCGAGGCGTCACGAGATTGCCGCCACGGGAGATCGCCCCAATCACGACGCCGTCTGGCAATTTTGTCGCTGCATCGGCGATCGCTCGCCCCGTCAGGATACTGTCGTTGCCGGCTTCGATCTCGATCACCTCCGCCTGATCGTGTTCGAGCATGGCGACCTTCTCGGTGTGGTCGGCGCGGGTAAACCGGATGATATCCTCGGCAGTCTCTTCACGCGGGTTGACCGCCACGTCGATCCCGACGGTCTCGAAGACGTCTGCGTACTCGGGGTGTTCGATGACGGCGACGGTCCGATCGACGCCGAGGCGACGCGCGAGCAGGGAGACGAGCAGGTTCTTTTCGTCGCTGTCGAGCGCCGCGATGACGATATCGGCTTCGTCGACGTGTTCGCGCTCCAGGAACTCCGCGTCCGTCGCGTCGCTTTCCATCACCATCGTGTTCGGCAACTGCTCTGCGACCGCCCGAGCGCGATCGTGATCCTCTTCGATCAGCCGCGGGCGGTTCCCTTGCTCTTCGAAGAGGCGAGCGACCTGAAAGCCGATTTCGCTGGCCCCGACGATGACGACCTCCTTTTGCTCGACGTGTTTCGTCGTCACGATATCGGAGGCGAAATGCCCAACAGAATCGGGACTGCCGATCACGACGACTCTGTCGCCCGATCGAATCATCGTCTCCCCGGTCGCGACCACCATGTCGCCATCACGGAAGATCCCGGCGAACGTCAGCGAGTCGTACTGATCCGCCTCCTGGACCGACTGGCCTGCGATCGGACTCTCCTCACCGATGTCGAACTCGGCCATCCGAACCAGGCCGCCGGCGAACATCTCGACGTCCTGGGCCGCTTCCAGCCCTGAAATGCGGAATATTGCCTGGGCGGTCAGGAGATCGGTACAGGCCATGAAATCAACGCCGAAGGCACCCTGGGAGCCCTGCCACGTCTCGAGGAGGGTGCGGCGCTTGACGCGGGCAATCGTGAACGCGTCGGTTCTGGTCTTCGCTGCACCACAGACGACGAGATTCGTCTCGTCGTCGTCCGTACAGGCGATCACCAGTTCCGCTGACTCGATACCCGCTTCGAGGAGCGTCTCGATATCCGTCCCGTCGCCATCGACCGCGAGGACATCGAGCGAGTAGGTGAGATCCTCGACGATCTCGCTATCGCAGTCGACGATGACAACCTCGTGTGAGTCCTGGAGGTTGGCGGCGATCGCGCGACCGACCTCGCCGGCACCAACGACAATTACGCGCACACGTATCCCTCACGATCCATTGGTGTCGTGGGCTTTTTTCAGCGCGGGGATATACGTTACGCACCGTCCCCTGTTACCGAGGAACACTTGGAGGTGGTGTTGCGAACGCCGAGTTCGATCCGCTGGGGCCCGTTTCGATTAGCCGGCACCGTCCTCCCCGTCAGCCGGCTCGACGCGTTTGCCCGTCTCCATCGGGATCACTTCCCGATCGGCGTCGTCCCACTCCCGATCGAGTTCCTCCCCTTCGAAGAGTCGGTCGAGAAAGACCGCGAGACCCGCCACTTCCGAGTGGGGCTGGTTCGTGACGCCGACGTTCCAGTCGGCTTCCTCGTAGACGTCGAACGGCACTTTCTCCGCGCCGACGACAACCAGAAGTGGGTCGTCGTCCCGGTAGCTCGATCGGATCTCGCCGTCGACGTCCTGGATGCGCTCGCCGTACATCGTGAGGTGGACGACCCGGCCGTCCCAGTTGCGGATCAGCGCCTGCTGGGAGCCGCTGCGTTCGACCTCGAAGGGGCCGCCGAACCGATCGGTGATATCCGTGACCGTCTCCGCGGACTGGCCGGCGTTATCGGGGAAGACGACCCGATCGGCTCCGAGTGCGCGTGCGGTCAGCCCGACGTGGGTCGTCATCCGATCGTCCCGGCCGGGGCGGTGGCCGAGCCGACAGACGACGACCTCGGGAGTGTTGTGCATACCGCTACCGACTGTGGCTGACGGTTAGGGAATTTCGTTTTGTGATCGATCGGCTGCTCAGTGCTGATACGTGGGCGCCGTGTCGTTGTGTACTGCCCACGCAGTGTTGATCATTGTCGCATATGTGAAGCGGACTGATATCGAATACACATATAGCTTTGATGACGACTTCGATCGGTTTGACGATATCACTCGCCTCACAACTGCAGTTGACATTCTCCCCGCCCTGAAGGGCGACGTTTTGCGCCTGTTCAGCAGATAACCCGTTCGAACACACATAATTTGAATTTTGGACATTCCGGAATGTGGACTGGCGACAGCAACGTCAGTCGGCAAGCGCCCAATACATATGTGGGCTCGGTTCGATCGGCTGACACATGAAGACGATCAACGAGTCCGAACTCGACTGGACCGAGTACGATCGCGAGGACACCGACGGCCACACCGAGTTTCGCCGGAAACAGCTTGCCGAAGCCGTCGAGGGCGAGGAGATCGGCTGTAGCCTCTACGAACTGCCGCCGGGGAGCCGATCGTGGCCGTATCACTACCATACGGCGAACGAGGAGGCGATCTACGTCCTCGCGGGAACAGGGCTGCTGCGAGTCGAAGGCGGGGAGCAACCGTTGTCGGCCGGCGACTACGTTGCGTTCCCAGCGAACGAACGCGGCGCACATCGGATCGTCAACGACGGCGAGGAACCACTTCGGTACCTGATGCTCTCGACGATGAACGAACCGGATATTACAGTGTACCCAGATATGGAGAAATTCGGCGTCTACGTCGGCTCACCGCCGGGTGGCCGAGACGATCGCACGTTCGAGGGCTATTACCGGATCGACGACGAGACCCACTACTGGGAGTAAGACACCGCGTGGCGATCGGCGACAGGCTTTTTCAGGTCGCCGGGAAACCTCCACGCAATGGGCGCTCTCGGAGTCACCGGGGTGGGCGATCGATGAGTCGGATCGGTGAGTGGGTACGACAGGCACGCGAGGACCGCTGGGGCCTGCTGGTCGATCTGGCCTTTGCAGTCGGGTGGGTAACGCTCGTCGATCTGCTCTTTTCGCTCCTCGATGGACCGACCTGGGCCTACTACATGTTCATGCTCGCAGGAATCGTCGCCTACTTCGGGTTCGTCGCGAGTCTCGAGCTGGCGACGGCCGATCGGGCGTCCGAATAGTCCCCGCTCGACCGGAGAGTGACTCCTGTGAAAAATCGGGGCCGCTGCTGACGCGGTGGCGTTACTCGTCAGGCATGTCGACGACGAGGACCGGGAGGTCCGTGCTGCGGAGCGTCCGCTCGGCGACGCTCCCGAGCAGTGCACGCCGAATGCCGCCGCGGCCGGCAGACCCCATCACGAGCAGATCGATCGCGTGGTCGGCGGCGTAGTCGCTGATCTGATCGTGTGGCTGGCCGGCGACGACCGCTTCGGTCACCTCGATTCCGTGACCGCGGGCCTGCTCGGCGACGTAACCGGTCGCCTCGTCTGCGCGGGCCTGCAGTTCGGGCATCTCGCCGTACTTCCCCTGTCTGATTCGATCGACCTGCTCTGTGCCGAGACTAATGTCGATTGCGCTGGTGTCGATGACGTACAGGGCGTGGATATTGGCCTCGTACTTCGTTGCGAGATCGATCGCGTGGTCGACTGCGTTCTCTGCAACTGCGCTGCCATCTGTGGGAACGAGTATGGTGTCGTACATTGTTAGTCGTCTGTAGGGGTGCCGCCGTCAGCGGCGACTTCTTCGGCGGATTCCATCTGGTGCATCGGTTCTGGGCTGTGACACTGGCGGACGAGCCGTTTGATTCGCTGTGGTGGGTCGTCAGTCACTACCGAGACGCCGATGATCACGGCGAAAACGATCGGGACACCGACGAGTGCGGATGCAGTGCCCGGTGCGATCGTCGCGAACGTCTCCGAAATCGCTTCACCGGCGACCGCGTCGGTGTAGGTCGGCAGCGTGACGTTGATGATCGCACTAAAGGAGATGACGATCCCGACGAGCATACCGGCGAGTGCGCCCTCTCGCGTCGTGTTCTCCCACCAGAGGCCGAGGAAGAACACCGGGAAGAAAACCGTTCCGGCGATCGCAAAGGACATCGCGACGAGTTCGCCGATGAGCGCTGGCGGGTTCAGTCCGATAATGGCGACGAGGACCCCGATCCCGATGATCGTCGATCGGCCGACAACTAGCTGTTCGCGCTGCGTTGCGTCCTCTTTGTAGAGGTTGGTGTAGATGTCGTGGGCCGCTGCGGAGGAGGCGGTGATAAACAGCCCTGCAGTCGTCGCAAGGGCTGCTGCAACCGCACCCGCAGCCACCAGTCCGACGAGCCACGTCGGCAGGCCCGCCAGTTGGGTCGTCAACACGACAAGCGCGTCGGCTTCTTGACCAGCCATGTCAGTGAAGGTGCCGCCGCCGGGGCCGTCAGCGTACAGCAGTCCACCGAAGGCGGCGTAGGTCGCCGTCCCCCAGTAGAGCAGGCAAATGAAGAACAGGCCCCAGACGGTCGACCAGCGGGCGGTCCGCTCGTTGTCGACCGTGTAGAACCGCACGAGCACGTGTGGAAGGCCACAGGTGCCGACGATCAGACTAAACGCAAGCGCAATCCAGGTGTAGTAGGTGGCGTTGGCGAACGGTTCGGTGAACTGCGCTTCGAGGCTTGCGGCCTCTGCGACCTGTGGTCCGGCCTCGAGATACGGGAGTGCCGTCGACCAACCCTGCGTCCAGCCGGTCGCGTACAGCCCCAGCGTAAAGGCGACAATGAGGATAATGTACTGGATCGCCATGTTCTTGGTCGTCCCCAGCATCCCCGAGAGGGCGACGTAGCCGATCGTGACGCCCATCAGCAAGATGACGCCGAGTTCGTAGGAGATACCGAAGATGTACTGGGCCATCAGCCCCATCCCACTCGCCTGTCCGATCGCGTACGTAAAGGCGATCGCGAGGGTGGTAAAGGCTGCAATGCCCCGCGCCCAATCGGAGTAAAAGCGGTCTCCGACGAAGTCGGGTGCGGTGTACTTTCCGAACCGGCGGAACTGGGCGGCCATGAAGATGAGCAGGATGAAGTATCCTGTCGTCCAGCCGACGACGTACGCCAATCCAAAGTAGCCAAGTGTCGCGATAAGTGCGGCCACACCGAGATAGGACGCGGCACTCATCCAGTTTGCACCGATCGCCATCCCGTTCTCGATCGAGCCGATCGATCGGCCGGCGACCCACAGTTCGTCGACGGCGGCGACACGGAAGAAGTAGCCGACGCCGAGGAACAGCGCCAGCATCAGGGCGACTGTCAGTGCCGGGATGAGTTTGAACTCACCGACGTCGAGTGCGGTATCCTGCAAGACGAACGGGTCTATGAGTTCTATCATTGGTCACCTCCGTCGGTGGCGACGGTGCTAGAGTCTCCGTCATCTTCGGCTTCCGCTTCGACCTCGTGTGAGATGTCGTACTTGCTGTCGAGGCGATCTCGCTGCATGGCGTACCCAAGCGAAAGCAACAGGGCTGCAAGCGGCGTGAAGATCGCGGCCAGGAAGAAATGCAGCGGGAACCCGCCGAGGATCGTCGTGCCGGTCATCAGATCGGGCGCGAGCAACGTCGCAGTCGTCGGCCCGAAAATAAAGAGAATCCAGGCGATAAACGACGCCCAGATCACCTTCAGGTGATCCCGCATGAACGGTGTCGCTGGCTTGAAGATGTTTATCTCTTTGTCGAGGTACGCTTCTGTCCGGACGCCGCCATCGGTCTCGATGTCGTCAGGGTCGTCCGTATCGTGTGTGGTATTATCTGTCATATTTTCGCGGTGGAGTTCGGTTAACTGTGGTAGTTCGTTGAAAAGCCGGAGCGAACTCAGTCGCTCTCGACCTGGGTGGCGATATCGTCGACGACCTCGGGGTTTCGCAGCGTCGACGTATTTCCGAGTTCGTTGCCGCTTGCGATGTCCTCAAGCAGCCGGCGCATGATCTTGCCCGATCGCGTCTTGGGCAGTTCGTGGGTAAAGAGGACGGCCTCGGGCTTGGCGATCGGCCCGATCGAGTCGAGGATGGCCTCCTCGGCTCTCGCCTCGAGTTCGTCTTCCTGACCCTCGTGGCCGTCTTCTGGAATCGCGTAGACGTAGACGGCCTCGCCTTTGACGTCGTGGTCGCCGCCGACGACGGCGGCTTCAGCGATCCCTTCGACGCCGACGACAGACGACTCGATCTCCATCGTTCCGAGCCGATGGCCGGAGACGTTGATCACGTCGTCGACCCGGCCGAGGATGGTAATGTAGCCGTCCTCGTCGAGTGCCGCACCGTCTTCGGGGAAGTAGATCCACTCGTCGGCCGCTTCATCGGAGTACTCCGCCCAGTACTCGTTGATAAACCGCTCGTCGTTATTGTACAGCGTCCGAAGCATCCCCGGCCAGGGGTTGTTGACTGTGGCGTAACCGGCTTCGCCGCCGGAGACCTCATTACCCTGGGCGTCGACAACGCGGGCGTCGATCCCCGGCAACGGTGGCCCTGCAGAGCCGGGTTTCATCTCGTTGATTCCCGGCAACGTGGTAATCATCATCCCGCCGGTTTCGGTCTGCCACCAGGTGTCGACGATCGGACACTCCTCGCCGCCGATGTGTTTGTAGTACCACTTCCAGGCCCGCGGGTTGATCGGTTCGCCGACGGTTCCGAGCAGACGAAGACTCGAGAGATCGTGTTCGGCGGGGTAC